>ENA-OQKY01000026-OQKY01000026.1-human-gut-metagenome-genome-assembly--contig:-NODE-26-length-206449-cov-10.586559_pt1 | contig 206449 bp, 191 predicted proteins | sample MGYA00242652_ERZ504805 | MGnify/ENA primary metagenome ERZ504805 (study PRJEB26092, sample SAMD00036400) | human gut metagenome | host: Homo sapiens | study: EMG produced TPA metagenomics assembly...
AACGGAGGAAAAGATGGTTGTCGTTAGCCATCTTTTTTTCTTTTTTAGGATATAGTTCAAGGGGAGGATGTGACCGATGATGGTCAAATCCTCCCCTGTTTTAGGCTATCTATTTCCCGACAGCCCCATCTGTTTTCTATTCCACATCTTCTGACACATCCGCCAGAGCGCTGTCCACACCTCCCAGTATGGCCAATGCAACATTTTCATCCATCTGCATTTTCCAGCTTGTTCCGTCATTTACAAGGGCGATGTCCACCTCTCGGGTGGTGGAGGCATTGTTCTTTTCTATGCTTTCCAGGAGAAGCTGCCGTTCTTTCTCGCGGCGTCCTTCTGCGCCGCCTGCCATGGCCTGGGAAGTCTGCAGCCACCCGGATAGCTGTTCCTGGTAGGATGACACAATACTTTTAAAATCACTGCTGGTTATCTGAACCTTCACCAGAGCATTGCGTTCATTATTTTTGGAATCCAGGATCTTAAAATCAAAGCAGGCATGGATCTGCTCCGCCATTGCGTGTGCAATAGAGCTGCTGTAAGTATCATCTGTATCCAGAAGGCTGTCCAGAGACAGATAGATGTTGAGCTGTTCCGTATCAAATTCTTTGATGGTATTAAAATGTATTTTGACTACTTCCTGGGGCGGCAGCAGATCAGAATCTGCCATATAAGTGAGAAAACCGCCGGTTATCTGATTGTCCAGGTCTTCACTGCGGACGAGCGTCCAGGTGTCGTCTTTTTGCTTTAGTTTCAGGTCAAAGGTGGTATCCACCAGTTTATACTTATTTTTTTTCAGTGTCTCTCCAAGGAGCAGGTAAGAGTCCTTCAGCGAAAATTCTACCTGACTGGGATTGGCGTCACAGGTGATCCGTTTTTTCAGAGCGGCGGCTGTGTAATCCTCAGCAAGGGCATGAGCATCCAGATTGGTAACCGTGACAGTGGCGCTGGCTTTTGTGCCCTTGATTTTGACATTATCTACGGTGTAAGAAAAGTCCTTAAAATACCGTGTAAAGATTTGGGCAATGTCAGGATCTACGCTGCCCTCTTCATTGTCTTTTTCAGATGTACCCTTGTCAGGGAAAAGCTCACGGATGGACAGGTATTTTTCAATGGTCTTTTTATCAGGGTTTTTTAGCTGGTCAAGTTCCGCTGAAACTGTCTGCTTTACTGCGCGCTCCTCTTTGCTGACGCACCCTGTGAGCAGCAGAGCAGAAGTCATAAAAACCGCGGCGTACAACCATTTCTTTTGTCGAATCTTCATGTGTCATCTCCTGTTTGCGGAAGTTACCGTATTTGTTTAGTTTACCAGAAATGACGGAAAAGTCAACTTTTCCTTTCTATCTGCTGAAGGATACTGTTACTTTAGAAGCTCCGGCTCCAGCTTTTTGATATGAGTCTCTAAAGTGTTGTGATCTACCAGAGCAGGGACAACTCCCTGTCTGGAAACACAGAAGCCTGCTGCATAGGTGGCGATCCGGATGGATTTTTCCAGAGAATAGCCCTCGATCAGAAAAGAGGCCAGTGCTGAGATAAAAGCATCCGCGCCGCCGGTAGTGTCTATGGAGATGAAATCTGCCGCTGGAAAATATTTTGCGCTGTCTGCAGTTTTCAGATAACAGCCCTCATGCCCCAGGGTAATGATAACAGCCTTTATCCCTTTCCGGAAAAAGTAGTCGGCCTGTTCTTCCACAGTACCGTACTGGGGACACAAAGCGGCAGCTTCCTTTCGGTTAGGTATAAAGATATCTGTGTTCTGTAAAAGCTGCTCGGGTATGGATTTCAGAGCTGCGGGTTTGACGATGTTTTTGGCACCGTATTTTCTTGCGGTTTTGGCTGCCTCCAGGACTGATTGAATGGGAATTTCAGTGGAGAGCAGGCAGAAACCGGCGTTTTCAAACAGATGCTGTCGTTTCTGTATGTCATTCGGGCTGAGATTGCCGTTGGCTCCGGACATAATGGTGATGGTTCCCTCTCCGTCGCGCTCAATATAGATATAAGCTTTTCCTGTCTGTGCCTTCATGTCCCTGTGCACACCCTGGGTAGTCACCTGTTCTTTTTCCAGTATATCAAAGATGAAGGTGGAATCCGTGTCATTGCCAATCTCTCCTATAAGGGATACTTCGCGTCCAAGCTTGGCAGCGCCTACGGACTGGTTGGCGCCTTTGCCACCGAGTGTGGTGGTGGAGCTTAAAATAGTAGTGGTTTTACCTGCCTGGGGAAGCCAGTCTACGTTGAAGGTGATATCTGTGTTGATGCTTCCGACCACAACAATTTTTTTGGCACGGAAGAAGGAGGGGATGTCCAGACTGTCCTCCTTGTCAAAAACGCACTGGGAGACAAAGGTATATTCCGGTTCTTCCGTCTGCTTTTTCTCACATTTTTGGATCAGATTTTTGCAGACATAGTATCCAAACTCCCGGTAAGGGATCTTGATATTGGATATGTGGGGGAAGGAGATGGCCTCCCGCACATCATCCTTTAAACTGACCAGGGATAAGTCAGAAGGCACGTAGTAGTGCAGCTTGTTCATCTGTTCATACAGGATCAGGGAGGGGGCAAAATGTGAACTGACGATTCCTGAAAATCCGTGGCTCAGAACTTTAGAACAGCAGGCCGGGTCAGAGATGAAAAGCTTCATCTTATCATGATAAGGGATCTGATTGTCAAACAGGCACTTCTTAAATCCCTCAAACACCATGCCGGAACGTCTGCTCTTTTCTTTCATAAGACAGGCGATCTTAGTGTGTTTGTATTCCAGCAGTTTCTGTGTGAGCACATATCCCATTTTTTCAAAATCAATGTTGTAAGCAGGCAGTGTTTCGGCGCCGTTAATATAGCAGACAGAGATATTTTGTTCTGCAAAGTAATGTTCATGCTGGGAGCTGTTCTCCTCTACAGGTTCCCAGATCACACCGTCCACGTTGTTTTTACAGAGAGAAGTGATATGCTTCAGCTCTGTGTCTGCACTGTTCAGACTATCCAGAAGCAGCACATTATATCCCTGCTCCTGTGCGGCCTGCAGAATTCCGTTCAGCATTAGATTGGTCTGTGAGGCAGTTCGGAGAAGAACGCCCAGAAGAAAGCTTTTGGCGCTGGATATATTTTTTACCATGCCGTATGGTGTATAATTATATTCTTTTACAATTTTCAGTACCCGGCTGCGGGTCTCAGGATTGATATTCTCGTCTTTGTTGTTGACGATTTTGGAAACCGTAGAGATAGAGACACCGGCCAGACTGGCGATTTCTTTGATTGTCATATGAGAACCCTCGTCAAAATTTTTTCTTTTATTATGAAGGATAAGGAAAGATTTGTCAACGGCAAAATATGAAGTATATGTGAAAAGTACATAAGAAAAAGATTTCGTAAATAGTTTTAATTAACAAAAAAATAAAAAATAGTTGACAGATAAGTTTGTGGAAAGTACAATACATGCATAAGAAAATAATTTACGAAAATGATTTCATAGAACTTTATCACTAATAAGAGTTTTGAGATTTTGTGAAACAGAAAAGGAGGATGTTATTCATGGAAAGAGTAATCATTGATACAGACCCTGGAATTGATGATGCAATGGCAATCTTTCTGGCAGCCAGTGTACCTGAGAAAATAAGCATTGAAGCGTTGACTACAGTAAATGGCAACACGGATATCCATAATGCAACCCAAAATGCCTTTACCATATTAAAGATTTGTGAGAGGGAAGACATACCAGTTTATAGAGGCAGAAGTGAACCTTTGAGTAGAAAAGCGGTATCATGTGAAAGCTCCCATGGCGATGACGGCCTTGGAAATATTGAAGTTGATAAAGCTGAAATTTTACTTCAAAAAGAAACAGCAGAAGAGTATATGGTGCGGGCCGCAGAAGAGAATAAAGGTATGTTGACATTGATGCCCATCGGACCATTGACAAATATAGCCGGTGCTGTTTTGAAAGATGAAAATTTCGCAAAAAATATAAAAAAGGTTGTTTTGATGGGAGGCGCAGAACATTGTGGAAATATGTCTCCCACTGCGGAGTTTAATTTTTGGTTTGATCCGGAAGCGGCAAAGATTGTTTTTGAAGCCGGTTTTAAGGAAATAGTTATGATCGGACTGGATGTAACTAGAAAAGCTTTCATGACACCTGCTATGAGAGAATTACTTTATCAGATCAACACGCCCATTTCCCGCTTTATCCATCAGATCACAAGGATCTATGTTGACAGTTACTGGAGTAAGCTGAGAAATTTGGGCTGTGAGCTTTGTGATGTTTTAGTTTCTGCGTTTCTGATTGATGAGTCTTTTTTGAAATTGAGAGAGGCATTTGTGGAAATTGAGACAGATGGGATTTGCAGTGGGACATCAGTTGTTTTTCCTATTGATATATGGAAAGAAAAAAAGAAAAATTGCAAAGTGGCTTATGATTTAGATGTCAAAGCGTTTTTTAAGCTCTTTTTTGAAAAACAGTTTCCTGACTTCAAAGAGGATGCCAAGACCTTAATAGAATATGAATATAGGACTTGATACAGAAAAAAACGGTTATTAATATACAATATGCACAAGAAAAGACTTTCCTAAATAGTTTTATTTAACAAAAAAACAAATGAATATTGACAGGATAAAAAATGTGAGATACAATACATGCATAGGAAAACACTTTAAGAAAAACTTTTCTTAAGGCGGGATAACAGAGAAAGGTGAAAAGGAAAGGAGTAATATGGTAAAAAAGGAAGCACAGAAGGACTGGAGTGAATTTACCAGTTCAAAAGTAGTGGAAAAATGTAAAGAAGATGATGCAAAACTTGTTATGAGGCTTCAGAAGCCCAAGGGAAAAGTGGATGTGGTAATTGATACAGATACATATAATGAAATTGATGACCAATTTGCAGTTGCCTATCTGATAAAATCAGATGAGAAGCTAAATTTGAAAGCAATCTATGCAGCTCCCTTCCACAATGAAAAATCAACAGGTCCTGCAGACGGTATGGAAAAGAGTTATCAGGAAATTATGAATATCCTGACATTGCTGGAAAGAGAAGATTTGAAGTCAAATGTCTTCAGAGGTTCAACCTCATATATGTCTTCCGAGACAGAACCGGTAATATCTGACGCTGCAAAGGATTTGGCAGAGAGAGCCATGGATTATTCAGAGGAAAATCCGCTCTATGTGATCGCCATTGGAGCCATCACAAATGTCTCCTCCGCGCTTTTGATAAATCCTGAGATCAAGAACAGGATAGTTTTGATCTGGCTGGGAGGAAATGCTGTTCACTGGCCTCATAACAGGGAATTTAACCTGTTCCAGGATGTAGCCGGTGCCAGAATCGTATTTGGCTGTGGCGTTCCACTGGTTCAACTGCCCTGTATGGGTGTTGTATCCGCATTTACTACAAGCGGTCCTGAACTGGAATATCATCTCAGAGGAAAAAATAAACTGTGTGATTACCTGGTGGATGTGACTACAAAAGAAGCGCTGGAATGTTACGGAGGTTCCACCTGGACGAGAGCTATCTGGGATGTGACTGCTGTTGCATGGCTTCTGGATGGTGATTTTGAAGAGGACTGCCTGATACACAGTCCGATCCCCGAATATGATGACAGATATGCATTTGATAATAGCCGGCATTTTATAAAGTATGTATATCATATCAAAAGAGATAATCTTTTTGCTGATTTATTTGCAAAGCTAGCAAAATAGAGAAGAAGGGAATATATGGAAAGGTTACAGCTAATTATTGATTGTGATCCAGGTGTAGATGACGCACTTGCGATTATTCTTGCATTAAATCATCCGGCAATTGATGTACTGGCCATATGTTCTGTAGCGGGAAACGGACATATAGAAAATACAACGCAAAATGGTTTGAAGATTTTATCGCTTTGCGGAAGAGAAGACATTCCACTGTATCAAGGGGCGGATGCATCTGTAAATGGTGTAAGACCTGACACAGTTGATGCATTTGGGGACGATGGCCTTGGAGGATGTGCCGATGCTGTTAAGACAGACAAGGAGCCGGAGAAGGAACATGCAGTAGATTTCCTTGCGAGGATGGTAAGAGAAAATCCGAATAAGCTCACAATAGCTGCTATTGGGCCTTGCACTAATATTGCCTCAGCGGTCAGAAAGGACCCTTCATTCGCAGGTAATGTCAAACAGATTGTATTGATGGGCGGAGCTAAATATACTGGAAATGTAAGCCCTGTGGCTGAATATAATTTTTGGGCAGATCCTATAGCTGCAAGAGAAGTTTTTCAGTCGGGATTCAGGAAATGTGTAATGATTGGATTGGATGTCACGAATCAGATAGCACTTGACGCATCATGCAGGGAATTGCTTCGTATTTTTAATACCAAATTGTCCCGCTTTATATACCAGATTACGGAATCAGGTATGGATGAAAACTGGGAGACCAGGCATAAAATGGTTTCTCCTATGCACGATATATTGACAATAGCATATCTGATCGATGAGAATGTGGTTACTTTAAAAGAGTCAAATATTGATATTATAGAACATGGAATCGGCAGAGGACAATCCATCGTGGATATTGATGGGCATTGGCATGAAGGAAAGTGTAATGCGCTTTATGCGGCTGAGGTGGATGTTTTTAAATTTTATCAGTTGTTTTTAATCACAGTTTTTAAAGAACATGAAAAAGAGATAACTGCGTATCTGAAGCAGATATCCGAAAAAAAGGAGAGGTAAGAATATGAAAACAAAAAAAGTGCTGGCATTAACAGTAACCGCGGCAATGATAGCTTCTTTAGGTCTTGCAGGCTGCGGAAATTCAAAAAATAATGCAGGCGGCAGTGATGCAAAGACAGAGTCAAAAGGTGATTCCGACAGCGTAACTCTAAAATGGGTTTCTCAGGGGCCTGGTGAGGATTCCTGGGAAGGGCTCACAAAACCGATATTGGAAGAATACGAAAAAGAGACGGGAGTCCATATTGATGCGGAATTCTATTCTTTCAATGATTTATTTGAAGTTATTGAGACAAAGGCAGCAGCCGGAAATACCGATTTTGATGTTATGAGTGTGGATGTTACTTATATTGCAAAATACGGAACCAGCGGATATCTGGAGCCTTTGGACAAATATTTCTCCGATGAGGACAAAGCAAAATGGGATGACGCATCCTATCAGGCAGGTGTCTGGGAAGACACTATGTATGCAGCGCCGGAGAATACCTCCACACAGGAACTGTATTATAATAAGACATTACTTGATAAGGCGGGCATCACAATACCTGAAAATGATGAGAACAACCGACTTACATACGAGCAGGTGGCAGATTTGGCAAAACAGGCTCTGGAAAAATTGGATCCGGACGGAACACAGGGACTTATCGGCTTTGACTTTCAGCAGGTAAGCCGTGTATATCAGATGAATATGCTTGCCAACGCCATGGGCGGAAAAAATATCAGTGATGACGGATACTCATTAGACGGTGTTGTAAATACAGAACCGTGGATCAACGCGATGACATGGTATCAGGGGCTGGTAAATGACGGCATTGCATCAAAAGGATATGACGCAGACCAGCTTGGAGACCAGTTCTATGCAGGCAAAATGCTGTTTATCATAGGCGGAACATGGACACCTATGAGTATGAAAGCGGATGATGAAATTGGATCCACTTATGCACCATGCTTTGAGGGATATGAGGACAAAGCAGCCACATCTACAGGAAGCTGGTACTTTGGCATCAATTCCAATTCAAAGAACAAGGATGCAGCGGCAGATTTTATTAAATGGTTTACTTTAGAAAAAGGAAACGATATGTGGCTGGATATAAATGGTGATGTACCAAGCCGTCTGGAAAAACAGGACGAGATCAAAAACGACCCGGATGCTTCCAAGGATATGAAGATCGCCGCATATGAAGCTGCCCATACAGCAGTTCCCCGTGCTGTGACACCTGTATTTGGTGAGTATTCTACAGTATTAGACCAGGCATGGGAAGATGTACGTAATGGCGCAGATGTAAAAGAGACTTTGGACAATGCAATAGAACAATTTGAATCAGCTATAGCAGCATATAAGAAATAAGCAAGAGAGATTAAATGGCGGCATGCCTTGACCGGTATTCCGCCATTTATGCCATAAGACATGTGAAATTGATGGATTGATATGACTTAGAAAGATGGGAGGATACTATGGGTGGTATCTATATTAAAAATAAATGGCTTCCGTATCTTTTAATACTGCCGACGATCGTTCTGATCTGTATATTTAAGATTTACCCTATTATTGACAGTGTGATTCAGGGAGTTCTTTCAACAGAGGGCGGTTTTACACTGGACAACTATAAACTGCTGTTTGCAGACAAAACATTTTGGAGTTCTCTGTGGGTTACTTTAAAATTTAATGTTATCATTATTCCGCTGCAAATAATCATCGCGTTTATCATGGCTATGATGGTCAATGTAAAGGTACGCGGCATCGAAATATTCAGGACTGTTTTTTATCTGCCGTTTTGTATCTCTTTGACGATTGCCACTGTTATCTGGCAGATGATGCTGAATGTCAATAATGGTGTGGCAAACAGTATCCTTGGTCTTTTTGGCATCAGTCCAGTTGGTTTTCTTATTGACAAGAAGTGGGCACTCTTATCTATTGTCCTGATCGCATCCTGGAGGGGCTGCGCGTATTGGATGATGTTTATCCTTGCCGGACTGAAAGGAATTGATACGGCTGTATATGAATCAGCTAAAATAGATGGTTCCGGATTCTTCAGCACATTGTTCAGGATCACTATTCCGCTTTTAAAAAACACACTGCTTTTTGTGTTTGTGGCAAATACAACAGCCAATTTCCTGCTGTTTGCGCCAATCCAGATTGCTACGGAGGGCGGCCCTCAGGGAAGTACCAATGTCTTAATGTATGAGGCATATAAGTCGGCATTCAAATATTCCAACAGACCCAGACAGGCTTGTATTGTTACAATTCTGCTGGTTATTGTAATGCTGATATGTTTTATTCAGAATAAATGTCTGACAGAAAAGGAGGCGTAACGTTATGACACTGAGACAAAAAAGAATTACTAAGAAAGTTGTTATATACATAGTGTTAGTGATTATGACAATTGCGTCTTTATTCCCGATTTTCTTCTGTCTGTCAGCGTCTCTGAGGACACAGGAAGATTTATTCCGGAATATGTTTCCATTTACTATAAAGTCTCTGATCCCCACTGAAATTACCGGGGAAAATTACAGTATTATTTTTACAAAGTATGAGTTCTGGCGTCCTATCATGAATACCATGATCGTTACAGTGGTTTCTATCATCTTCGGATGTCTGATCAACTCAATGGCTGGTTTTGCATTTACTTGTTTTGAGTTTAAGGGAAAGAAGATTTTTTATCCTCTTGTTCTGATCTCATTTATGGTTCCCTTTGAGGCGATTGCCATTCCGCTGTATAATGTTGCCAACGGACTGGGGATGGTTGACACTTACGCAGGTATGATCGTACCGGCAATTGCGGATGGATTGGTAACTTTCCTGTTTATTCAGTTTTTTAAAGATATTCCTCCAAGTCTGGTGGAAGCAGCGCGTGTGGACGGTGCAAAATGGCCGACTATATTTATCAAAGTTATTATGCCTATTTCAATCCCGGTATTTGTAACGGCAGGCCTTATGATTTTTATGAATCAGTGGAATTCCTATATGTGGCCTCTTCTGGTAGCGCGCTCCAAGGAGATCAGAACCATTCAGATCGCGATCAGCCAGTTCAGCGGAGAACGTTCTATCCAGTGGACATACATTTATGCCAGCTCATTGATCTCGGCCATTATTCCGATTTGCCTGTTCCTTCCATTCCAGAAGTACTTTGTTGAAGGTATCACAGCAGGAAGTGTAAAAGGATGATAGGAGAAGACAGTATGAAGAAAATTTTGGTCATTGGAAGTTTGAATTTAGATATGACAGTGCAGGTGGACCATACACCTGTGGTGGGGGAGACGATCCTCAGCAATAAAATGGAGATGAATGCAGGAGGCAAGGGGGCTAATCAGGCCTGTGCACTGGGCAAACTGGGTGCAGATGTGAAAATGCTGGGTGCCGTGGGCAGGGATATGTATGCAGATATCCAGATGGAGAGCCTGAATGATGCCGGCGTTGATACTTCCAGGGTGATCGTAAAGGACGATGTGAGTACAGGCATTGCCCTGATCACAGTAAACAGCGAAGGGGACAACAGCATCATTGTAGTTTCAGGTGCAAATGCAGTGCTGTCCAAGCAGGATATTGATGATAACCTGGATGTTATAAAAGAAAGCGATATTGTTATTTTTCAGTTGGAAGTACCTTTGGAAACGGTATGTTATGCCGCTGAGATTGCAAAAAAGCTAGGTAAAATGGTAATATTAGACCCTGCCCCTGTTCCGAAGGATTTCCCGGAAGAACTGTATCACTATGTAGATATTCTTAAGCCGAATGAAACAGAACTGGGTATGCTGACAGGCATTGAAAGCCCGGAGGAACATCTGGAGGAAGCGGTTGAATGCCTGAAGAAAAAGGGTGTCAAAGATGTTATGGTGACATTGGGAGAAAAGGGTGTTTATTTGGATGACAAGACAACAGGGGCTGAGAGAATTCCCGCTGTGAAAGTGAAGGCAGTGGAGACAACGGCCGCAGGGGATTCCTTTACCGCAGCATTGGCTATAATGCTTGCTGAGGGAAAAAGCCTGAGAGAAGCGGCAGTGTTTGCAAACTATGTCTCAGCCATTGTAGTGACCAGGAAAGGGGCACAGTCCTCCATACCTACGCTTGAAGAGGTTACGCGCTATATTGAACGGAATAAAGCTGTTATATAAATCTATTGCACAGAAGAAGGGAGTGCCGTTGCCGGCCAGCTCCCTTCTTCTGTGTCTCTTTTTATTATTCCTCATCTTTATGATTTCTCACGTAATAAGCGAGCATGGAAATAAATTCTCCGGTGGTAGGCTTGCGCTGCAGTTCATATCCGGCAATGCGGTCCAGCAGCGTTCGGTTGCCTTCATTCCAGCATGTGGTGATAACCGTACGAAGTGACCGTTCGATCCTTGTGCTGGTAGAATGAAAATGTTTTGCCACATCCGGATATAATTCTTTGGTTATGTAGAGCAGATATTCTTCATTTCTGACTGCCAGTTCAACTGCATAAATAAGGAAAGAATAGCCCCGATATATGGAGCAGATACCAAGACGGTGAACAAGACTTTCCACGTTCATAAAATACCCCATTCATTTGTATTATTTTATTAATAATAAGAATAACTTAAAAAGTCATAAAAATATCTGATTAGATAAAAATAGATATTTTTCGTTAAATAAAGATATGATTCGACGAAATACGACAAAATGACGACTTTATATTATATACGAAATCTAAACACAAATGATTACATAAAGATTTCAAAAGGTTATAAAAAGTTAAAAGACAGAATCTTTAAAATCTGTTATACTTTGTGTAAAGTTGTTTTCAGGCAATGATTTCATTGTCGAAGGCGATTCTGTATGGATTTTTCTCATTAATGTAAGGAGACTGAACACTTACAAATAAAAGAATCAGGGGGAAATGTATGAATAAAAAAAATAAAATTCTCATCGGAGCAGGCGTTGTTCTGCTGGCAGGTGTGATCGGTACGGGGATTTACATGCAGCGGGGAAAGGGAGAGGACAAAAGTACAGAACTGGCTTATGTGACCAGTGTCTCTTCTATGGACCCGTCTTCTCAGGTTCAGCGGATGGCTGGCGTGGTGGAACCGCAGAAGACATGGGAGATCCAAAAGAATGCGGAAAGAGAAGTAAAAGAGATCCTTGTGGAAGTGGGCAGCGAGGTTGAGGTGGGAACAGCCCTTTTTATCTATGATACAGAGAGTCTGGAAGCAGATCTGCAGCAGGCACAGTTGGATTTGGAACGGGCGGATACGGACATGGAAAACCTTCGCAGTCAGATCGCACAATTGGAAAAAGAAAAGAAATCCGCTTCTGAGGATGACCAGTTTTCCTATACAACCCAAATCCAGACAGCACAGATGGATTTGAAAAAAAGTGAATACGAGCGTAAGGGCAAAGAGGTTGAAATATCACAGATACATGAAAAAATAGCCAATTCCACTGTCACCAGTGAACTGCAGGGTGTTGTGAAAAGCATTAATGAAGGCAATGAGACAGATGCTTACAGCGGCAATCCACAGGCATTTATGACAATCCTGGCAACCGGTGTATACAGGGTGAAGGGGAAAGTAAACGAACAGAATATAGGAGCTGTTCAGGAAGGTACAAAGGCAGTCATCCGTTCCAGAGTTGATGAGAGTAAGACGTGGAGCGGAACCTTTACAGCTGTTGATACGGAAAACAGAGAGGGAAACAACAATAACATGATGTACGGAGGCAGCAGTGACAGCGGTGAGATGATGTCCTCCTCCTATCCCTTTTATATAAACCTGGACTCCTCTGACGGTCTTATGTTAGGTCAGCACGTATATATAGAAAATGATACGGGAATGGAGAAAAGAGAAGGCATATGGCTGGATGAAGGATTTATCATGGATTTGGACAAGCAGCCTTGTATCTGGGTGGAAAATAAAGACGGAAAGCTTGAAAAACGCCAGGTGACTCTTGGTGAACACGATGAGAATCTGTTCCAGTATCAGATCAAAAGCGGCCTGAAGGTAAATGACTATATTGCGTTTCCTCAGGAATTCTTAAAAGAAGGAATGAAGACAACACACGAAGAAATTCCAATGAACGATCAGACAACAATGCCTGCAGAGGGAGAAATGCCTGAGGGTTCTGAAGCCCTTCCACAGGCAGGAGACGGGGCAGATGTACTTCCCGCAGAGGGGGAAGCGGGAGGTGCTGACTTTGAAGGAAGTGCCCCGGAAGGAGAAGCCGGTGCTCCGGAAGGTGAGGCCGGTGCAGCAGGTACGGACGGGGAGACAGCACCCGGTCCGGAAGGTGAGGCGCAGTAGAGGGGAGGATTCAAATGAAGGCGAGAAATAAAAAAATAATTATTGCCGTCATCTGTGCAGGCGCAGCAGCGCTGGCAGGCACAGGAATCTGGTATGGCGTAAAAAAAATGGATCAGACCAAAGTGGACGTCTATCCTGTGGCTGATCTAAAGCAGCAGATATGGGGAATGAGTACCAGCATTGACGGGACCATATCCTCCAGTGTGACACAGGAGGTCCATCTGATGGACAAACAGATTGTGGATCAGGTCTATGTTCAGGAAGGGCAGGAAGTGGTTGAAGGAACCCCTCTTCTCTCATATGATATGACTTTGGTCAACATTGATCTGGAAATGGAAAAAATAAACAAAGAACAGCTTCTGGTCAAGAAAAAGGGGCTGGAAAAAGAACTGGAGAAACTGAAAAATGCCAACATAATACCTGACAGCCAGAAGTCAGAGGCAGGCGGTGAGGGCTCCGGCGGTAATATAGTTGGAGCCGGCACCAAATCGGGAATACTTCCTCTTGGTTTAAAAGAGACAAATACAGGTACAGGCGGACGATGGGAAGCGTCGTTTAGCAAAATGGCGGCTTCTCAAAATGCAGGAAGAACAGCGGATTCCGGTGAACAGGGAAATCCGGGCAATTTGGATGATCCGGGAAATACAGATAATCCAGATAATCCGGGCACCCCAGATGATCCGGAAAATCCGGGAACCCCAGATAACCCGGGAAATCCGGAAGAACCGGAAAATCCGGAAGAACCGGAAAATCCGGGAAATCCAGAAGAACCGGAAAATCCGGGAACCCCAGATAATCCAGATAATCCAGACAACCCGGGAAATCCAGAAGAACCAGGCAACCCGGATGACCCCCAGAAACCGAGCAAACCTGTGCCGTCAATGGTATACGATAAACTTTACGGAGACATCACTCTTGAAACAATACCCGGCCAGAAAATAGAAAATGCCATTCCCTATAAAGGAACAGGTACAAAGGAAGACCCGTATTACTATCTTTGTAAAAAAGACGTAAAGATACAGGGAGCCTTTCTGAATCAGATAGCAGGTTACGGAACTTCTGATACCAAAGAAAAAGAGCCGGTATATTGTATTCTGGAAGTCAGAGACAAGGATGACAAGGATGGATTTCTCATAGCAGCGCTTTGTCTTGACGGAAGTAAGATAACCCAGTTGGCAGCACCGGAGAAATGGTATCTGACTCACCTTGGTACTTATACAGAGGAAGAGCCTCAAATTCCGGACGAGGAAAATCCGGATGGTGATGACGGGGAAGAGTTCCCTGATGACTGGGATTTCATGGAGGAGATCCCTCAGGATGATATCATAGAAGGTTACACACAAGATGAACTGAACAAAGCAATCACTGAAAAGAAGAAAGAGATAAAGACTGCAGAACTGGATATTCGGGGCAGCAGCCTGAAAATACAGAATGTAGAGAAAAAGCTGGAAAATCAGACAGTAGAATCTATTCTGAATGGTGTTGTTAAAAAAGTGGGAGATCCCGGAAAAGGTGAAGTGGACGGGGAGGCATTTTTGGTTGTGGAGAGTTCTGAAGGCAGTTATGTGAAAGGTCTGGCAGATGAGTATCAGCTTCAGCAGCTCCAGCCAGGCTCAGTTCTGACCGGATTCTCATATGAATCAGGGCTTCCCATCGAGGCGGAAGTGAAAGAAATATCTAATTTTCCGTCATCCAATAACATGTATGGCTACGGCCGTGAGGTGTCCTATTATCCCTTCACTGCGTATATTAAAAACAGTGACGGACTTAAAAATATGGAGGGCGTCAGCCTGGATCTTCCCTCAGAGACAGAGAATCCCGCAGGTCTTTATATCAGCAAGGAATATGTGAGGAATAAAGACGGCAAAGACTTTGTCTATGTGGAGGGCAAGGACCATAGGTTGGAAAGACGAAACGTTCAGGTGGGAAAAAATTTCTACGGCAGTATGCTGGAGATTAAAAATGGCCTTACGGAGGAGGACCATATCGCTTTTCCATATGGCAAGAAGGTAAAAGAAGGTGTCAAGGTTAGACGTGCAGCTATAGAAGACCTTTACAGCATGTACTAGTAGTTCATTATGAAAGAGGAAGATTTTATGAACTACCGGAGGAGAGAGGATAGAACATGGTAGAAAATATTAGATTGTCCTTCCAGGGACTCTGGGCTCACAAGATGCGCTCTTTTCTCACTATGCTGGGCATAATCATTGGGATTGCATCTCTGATTTCCATTGTGTCCACGATCAAGGGAACCAGTGAGCAGATTAAAAAGAACCTGATTGGTGAAGGTGATAATGTTGTGGATATCACCCTGAATGAGGGCAGCAACATTTATCAGATGGAATATCAGGGGATACCCCAGGGAGTGCCGGTTATCACAGAAGAGCAGAAACAGCAGATCCTGGATCTGGATCATGTAGAAAATGCGTCACTCTACAGACTGCGCCAGTATGCGGACAGTATTTATTATCAAAATCAAAGTATGGACGGCGGCAAGGTACTTGGAGTGGACAAGGATTATTTAGACACCTGCGGATATCAGATCGTCCGTGGGCGGGGATTTTCCCAAAAGGATTTTTCCAATTTCCGCAAAGTGATTCTGCTGGATGAGACCGCTTCCAACAATTTTTTTGAAAAAGGAAGGGAAATCGGCAAAACCATAGAGATAAAAGGGGAACCTTTTACCGTTGTGGGGATCATAAAAAAATCAGATGAATATGAGCCGGTCATTAACAGTATAGAAGACTATTATACGTACTACAGCAATGACAGCGGGATGATCCTGATGCCGGATACAGCGTGGCCCATTGTGTATCAATACGATGAACCACAGCAGGCAGTCATCCGGGCAGCCAGTCCGGAGGCCATGAGCAAAGCAGGCAAGAAGACCGCAGAAATCCTGAATACATCCATAACATCTTCATCAGACTCTATCAAATATAAGGCAGAGGATATTATGGAGAAGGCAAAGGGGCTTCAGCAGATCAGTGAGAATACCAACCGGCAGCTTATCTGGATCGCCAGTATTTCCCTTTTAGTGGGAGGTATTGGTGTTATGAATATTATGTTGGTGTCTGTAACGGAACGTACCGGTGAAATCGGCCTGAAAAAAGCCATCGGTGCCAATAAGCGCAGAATCCTGGGTCAGTTCTTGACTGAAGCAGCAGTGCTTACCAGCGTAGGCGGCGTTTTAGGTGTGGCAGCAGGTTTTATCCTGTCAAAAGTGATATCCAGAATATCCCAGACACCTATGGTCATCAGCATCCCGGCAGCGGCAGCAGCAGTGGTGTTTTCCATGATCATCGGTCTGGTATTTGGTTTACTGCCATCTATAAAAGCGGCAAATCTAAGTCCGATAGAAGCACTAAGAAGAATGTAAGAAAATATAAGAAATCCGGCAGCTTATCTGTATGAGCTGCCGGATTTTTTTGTCAGAAAATGTGGAATTTACTAATCAAAAAATATAAGATTTACTAATCAGAAAATGTGAAATTCATCAATCAGAAACCGTAAGATTCGCCAATGAGAATGACTGTGATTCTGTCCTTTGCACGGGAACGTCTTGTGATAACCGTTTGACAGCAGATACAGTCAGGGCTTTGGCAGTCCCCACAGACACCGGTCTTAGAACACGGTGTGTTTGCCCCTACACGGATACTGTTGGGCGGCGCTGCTATATTGCGGACCCGTCGGATCCCGTCCTCTTCTGAGACGGACACTTTATTCATTCCCGCAACTACGATCACATGCTGGGGACCTGTGATCAGACAGGCTACGCGGTTTCCCATACCGTCCACATTGATTAGTTCGCCGTCCAGAGTGATGGCATTGGTGCCGGTGAGAAAATAATCCGCGGTCACGATCTTTCCATAGAGCGCCCTGGCCTCTTCAGGTGTTTTGGCGTTCTTTCGGTCAAGCAGTATGTAGTCTTCCTGTTTCAAAACATCCATCACACCTGTCTCCACCAGTGTTTCTGAACCACCCCAGGTTACGGTAGAGCTGTGGGGAATAAGCTGACAAATGAGTTCTCTGGCTTCCCGGGCATTTTTACAGTAATACCCTTTCATATTCCTTTTTTCCAGATTTGTTATGATAGTTTTTGCTGTGTTGGCATATGATTCTGTTTGAAATGACATGATGATCCTCCTTATCAGTATTTTATCTGAAATCTATTATAACATGCAGTGATTTTTTCGTCAAAATTTTCCCGGAGGAGACATTGTATTTAACTCCGGTCTATGATATTATTAAAAATAGTAACCCAAAATGGGGAAAAGGAGTCAAAGAAGCAATGGAAAAAAAGAAGATTGCAGTTGTGACGGACAGTAACAGCGGCATTACCCAGCAGTACGCCGGGGAGCTGGGAATTACAGTTCTTCCGATGCCTTTTTATATTAACGAACAGCTTTTCCTGGAGGGGATCACTCTCAGCCAGGAGGATTTTTATGAGCGGCTGGCTCAGGACGCGGATATTTCCACATCCCAGCCGTCTCCCGCTGATGTTCTGGAGACCTGGGAACGGCTGCTCACGGACCATGATGAGATTGTACACATCCCCATGTCCAGCGGCCTCAGCAATTCCTGCCAGACAGCATTTGTGCTGGCCAGAGAATATAAGGGACGTGTACAGGTAGTGGACAACCAAAGGATTTCTGTTACCCAGAGACAATCCGTGCTGGACGCACTCGCGCTTGCAGAGGCCGGGAAAAATGCAGTGGAGATCAAGGAAATTCTGGAAGCCGAAAAAGGAGAGTCCAGTATCTATATCACTCTGGAGACACTGAAGTATTTGAAAAAAGGCGGCAGGATCACACCTGCGGCTGCTGCACTGGGCACTGTGCTGAATTTAAAGCCGGTCCTGCAGATTCAGGGGGAGAAGCTGGATGCTTTTTCAAAAGCCAGGGGTAAAAAGCAGGCAAAACGTGTGATGGTCAAAGCCATGGAGGAAGACCTGAAGAGCCGGTTTAAGGACCATAAGAAAAAAGGCCTCATGTGTCTGGAGGCGGCCTATACCGGCAATGAAGAGGAAGCTCTCGAATGGAAAGCGGAGCTTGAAAAGCATTTCGGCATGGAAGTGCATATGGACCCTCTGTCCCTGAGTGTTGCCTGTCACATTGGACAGGGTGCTCTGGCCGTGGCAGTTTCTAAAAAAGTAGAAGTGGAGTAGTGAACAGTTATGAAGAAAATCATCGAATGCATGGAAGCAGTCATTAAAGACGCATTCACAGCTTCCGGATATGACGAAAAATTTGCCCGTGTGAATGTATCCAACCGTCCGGATCTATGCGAGTATCAGTGCAACGGAGCCATGGCAGCAGCCAAGACATATAAGAAAGCACCTATCATGATTGCAAACGATGTGGTTGAGAAAATAAAAGAGAGTGAAATGTTCAGCCAGGCAGAGGCCGTGAATCCGGGATTTATCAATCTGAAGCTGAACCCTGTGTTTCTGGCATCTTATCTGAACGATATGCAGGCGGACGAGAACCTTTCCATTGAAAAAGCAGAGTCTCCCAAGACTATTATTATTGATTATGGCGGACCGAATGTGGCAAAACCGCTGCATGTGGGACATCTCCGTTCAGCGATCATTGGTGAGAGCTTAAAACGGATGGGCCGTTTCCTGGGACACAGAGTAATTGGTGATGTGCATCTGGGTGACTGGGGCCTGCAGATGGGTCTGATCATCACAGAGTTAAAAAAACGTTCTCCGGAGCTTGTGTATTTTGATGAGTCTCATGAAGGGGAATATCCGGCAGAGGCACCGTTTACTGTCAGCGAGCTGGAGGAAATTTATCCCACAGCCAGCGGTAGATCAAAAGAAGATGAGAATTATAAAAATGAGGCTCTGGAGGCTACATTAGAACTTCAGCAGGGCAGAAGGGGATACCGCGCTCTCTGGAAACATATTATGGAAGTGTCCGTTGCTGACCTGAAAAAGAATTATGAGAAACTGCATGTGGACTTTGACCTTTGGAAAGGGGAAGCGGATGCAGACCCGTATATACCGGATATGGTGGCATATCTGAAAGACAATGGATATGCATATCTGGATCAGGGAGCACTTGTGGTAGATGTAAAAGAGGAGTCAGATGCAAAGGAGATACCGCCCTGTATGATCCTCAAATCAGACGGCGCATCTCTTTATAACACTACGGATCTGGCTACCATTGTCCAGCGTATGGAGGATTATCATCCGGATGAGATGATCTATGTGGTGGACAAGCGTCAGGAACTGCATTTTATCCAGGTATTCCGCTGCGCGAAGAAGGCAAAACTGACAGATGAGAAGACAGAACTTGCGTTTGTGGGATTCGGAACCATGAACGGCAAGGACGGCAAGCCTTTCAAGACAAGAGAAGGCGGAGTCATGCGTCTGGAACGCCTCATAAGTGAAATCAATGAGGAAATGTATAAGAAAATCGTTGAGAACCGCAGTGTAAAAGGTGATGACGCGAAAAAGACAGCCGAGATGGTAGGGCTTTCCGCAATCAAATATGGAGATTTGTCGAATCAGGCTTCCAAGGATTATGTGTTTGACGTAGAACGTTTTACATCCTTTGAGGGCAATACGGGACCATATATCCTGTATACCATCGTGCGTATCAAATCCATCCTGGAGCGCTACCGGGAGGAGGGCAGGAACCCAGAAGAAGGTACAATGCTTCAGCCGGCAAATGCCAGCGAGAAGGCATTGATGCTGGAGCTTTCTAGATTCAATTCCGTGATCGCGCCTGCTTTTGAGGAGAAAGCGCCCCATAAGATATGCTCCTATATCTATGACCTGGCAAATGCTTTCAACAGCTTTTATCATGAAACAAAGATTCTCAGTGAGGAGAATGAGGCACAGAAAACTTCATGGATCCGCCTGCTGGTTCTGGCAAGAGATGTACTGGAGACATGCATTGATCTGCTGGGATTTGAAGCACCTGAGAGAATGTAAACTGACATTATGTGGACGGTTCCGCTGTATGCGGCGGAACCTCCCAATATATATTTGATCTCTGTAACTGTGCAGTTTCTTTACAGTTACGGGAAATTCTTGGCATATCTGCCGAACATTCCATTTTTGAAAATATTGTAAATATGATAACCATTTAAGAGGTGATGCTGTTCATGTATGAGGAAAAGTGTCTTCTCGGAGGCCGTTACCGTCTGGAAAAAGTTCTGGGAAAAGGCGGACAGGGAAAGGTATACCTGGCCTTTGACATGAAGCTTGGAAAATATTGGGCTGTCAAAAAAATTCCTGACGGCAGCAGCAGGGAAGCGGAGATCATGCGGCATCTGGAGCACCCGGCACTTCCAAGGATCACGGATGTACTGGAGGAGAACGGATACCGCTATCTGGTCATGGACTATCTGGAAGGGTTCACCCTGGAGGAGATAAAGAAAAGCGGAAAAAGAATACCTTGGAAAAAAAGGATAAAGTGGGCTATACAGATTTGCAGTCTGCTGGAATATCTTCATGGTCCGGCAAAGGGAATCATTTACCAGGATATGAAGCCATCCAATCTGCTGGTGCACATTTCAGGTGATATGAGGCTTCTTGATTTCGGGATTGCTTTTTTATCAGAACGGGGCAGCAGTGCAGAGAGCAGCCACAGTGCAGAGAAACGCCACAGTGCAGAAAGCAGCCACAGTGCAGAGAACCGCAGGAGCATGGTCGGTTACGGAACACCTGGTTTTGCAGCGCCGGAACAGTTTCTGGGGAATGCAGAAGAGCGGACTGACATTTATGGGCTTGGGGCTATCCTGCTTTACATGGAGCAGAAGGATGAGGGCAAGTCGAAGCTGCATAAAAAGTGGAGACAGATTGCAGAAAAATGTATGGAAACTTCCATGGGGAAAAGGTATAGGAACATCAGCGCAGTGAAAAGGGAACTGCAGAATCTGGAAGACTGGACACAGAACAGAAAACGTGTCCGGGCAGGCTCCATTTTTCTGGCCGTGGGGCTTTTGCTGCTGTTAGGTGCCCAGGTCAGGAGGCAGGAGCTGCTGCTTGACGCGGGGAGACTGCTGGGTATCCGGGAAGGGACCGGTCTTTTGGATACGGCGGATTATGGGGAAGCACGCAGATATTTCCTGAGAGAACAGGAGGGGACAGAAAAAGGAGAGATGTACCGCATTATCCTGGACACCATAGAGGAGATGCCAGTAAAAGCAAACTGGGAAGAGGCAAAGAAGGCCGTGAAGGCATTGGAAAACAGCGAGGGTACTTCCTGGGAAAAGGCCGGGGAAGAGATATTTCTGGCAAATGTTGTACAGGCATACGATACGGAGCTTGGATACGCAAAAAAAGAGGGCACAAAAAAAGCCCGGGATCTTCTTCGGCAGGCTGAAATAAATGTGAAAGAGAATATAAGAAAGACATATGCGCCTATATACCTCATGGAAATCTGGTATCAGCTGGCAAAGGTCTGTGAGAAACTGGATGACCCGGTACAGAGCATAGACTACTATAAGCTTATCCTGAATGAAAAAATACCTGTGGACCTGGAACAGGAAGTCCGCCTCTCGGCAGCGGCCATGTACCGACAGATGAAAAATTACAGCGAAGCGGAAAAATGGTATGAGAACTATCTACGGGATTATCCCAGGGACGCAGAAGCTTATTGCGCCTATGCCCTCATGGAAGCAATGGAACGTGGAAACTGGCAAAAGGCAGAACATCTGCTTTCTCTTATGGATCAAAGAGGAGCAGAAAAATCGGGCTTTAACAGTGAAAAAATAAAGAGCAGAATCAATGAAGTGACAAAGGAGGAAACAGAATGAAGAGAAATTTAATGTTTATGGCAGCGGCAGTCATTTTATTATATTCATGTACTGCGGTTTCTGTATTGGCTTCGGAAACGGATAGAGATGCACATAGAGATATGGATAAGGAATTGCCGGAGATAACACAGATCGTGGAACTGCGGAAAGGAGAGGAACTTTTCCTGCCTGACAACGGCTTTGTGCAGATAAAAGATGAACGCATTGCCTGTACAGGAAGCAATGGAAATATAGAAGCGCTGGAGGAAGGGGAGACAGAGGTGGTGGTCCGTTATAGAATTCGGGTAAAAAATACAGTCCCAAAAGAAGAGACGGATAGTACACATTCGGATAAAAATGGGAAAGAAAACGATGCTTTGGATAAGGTGGGAGAAGAAGAAAAAGATGCAGAAAAAGGCGTACAGGGAATAGAAGGAGGCAAGTCGGATACGGAAAGTAACAAGTCGGATACAGAAGGAGGTAAGTCTGACACGAAAGGAGGTAAGTCTGACACGGAAGGAGGTAAGCCGGATACGGAAGAAGATAAGTCTGACACGAAAGGGGATAAGTCTGACACGGAAGAAAGTAATCTAGATACGGAAGAAGGTATGTCGGATACGAAAGGAGGTAAGCCAGATACGGAAGGAGGTAGATCAGATACAGAAGTAGGTAAGGGAAAAGATGTGTTTAATATAGAGAATGGGAAAAATGGATCCGAGAAGAAACAAAAGACTAACGGCCAGTCGTCCCTGCATTCCATGACGGAGATAGAGATTCCCGATTGCAGATGCCCTGTTGTCACCCTTGCAAATCTGAAAAATCTCTCATCAAACAACAGCCGAGTGGCGCCATGTATTATAGTGCAGGATGAAAATCTTGACAAAAGCAGTGTGAAGATCCGGCTTACGGGGAAACGCACAGGTGAGAGGAATATTTCATTCCAAAAGGAAGAGAACAGGGATGGTCTGTCACTTACCCTGGATCCGGTGACAGAAGATGACGAATATATACTTATATGCCGAGCTTCTGACATATACGGCAACCAGACAGAGCAGCGTTTTCTCTTTTCCGTCAATCAGTCGGGTACAAGTTTTTTATTCGACAGGGAGGAGAGTACATACAGCACAGGATTTTCCCCGGAGATTACCCTGGACAATACAGATGCCATACAGATCATTTCCTGCGCGGTGAACGGAGAACCTGTGCTCTATGAGTGGGAGGAAGGAAAATTGAGGATTCCCACCGAATGTTTGAAAAGCGGCAAAAACAGAATTACTCTTTCTGTCAGAGATACAGCGGGCAATATAAATGACATGGAGCCATGGGATTTTATCATGCCGTTGAAAGAAGACGCTGAAGCAGATACAATGCCCGGACCTGAGGCAGTGAAAATGCAGAAAGAAAATCCGGCGGGAATTATTTTTTTACTGATTGGAAGTGTTCTTGTTTTCTGGGAGAAGAAAATGTGTTACAATGGCAGCATGGATTAATCTATAAATATTGGGGGAAATCAAATGGAAAAATTGGAACACAAATATCTCGAGCGCCTTTCTGAATTATATCCCACCATTGCCAAGGCGTCTACGGAGATCATCAATCTGCAGTCAATTCTCAATCTGCCCAAGGGAACTGAACATTTTCTGACAGATATCCACGGGGAATATGAAGCGTTTTCCCATGTGCTGAAAAATGGTTCCGGTTCTGTGAGACGGAAAATCAATGAGGTATTTGGTCATACACTCAATGAGCAGGACAAGCGTTCCCTGGCAACACTGATTTATTATCCAAAAGAGAAGATGGAGCTGATCAAAAAGACTGAGGAAAATATGGAGGATTGGTATAAGATCACATTATATCGTCTCATTGAGGTATGCAAACGTGTGGCATCCAAATATACCCGTTCCAAAGTACGCAAAGCTCTGCCGCCTGATTTTGCCTATGTCATTGAGGAGCTTATCACTGAGAAACCAGAACTTAATGACAAGGAAGCTTATTATGAGCAGATCATTGAAACCATCATAGCAATCGGAAGGGCAGAGGTGTTTATCATAGCCCTTTCAGAGCTGATCCAGCGTTTGGTTGTGGACCATCTGCATATTCTCGGGGATATTTATGACAGAGGCCCGGGGCCGCACCATATTATGGATAAGCTGGAGGAGTATCATTCCCTGGATATCCAGTGGGGCAACCATGACATTGTCTGGATGGGAGCAGCGGCAGGACAGCGCTCCTGTATTGCCAACGTGATCCGTATCTGTGCCCGCTACGCGAATTTGGATCTTCTGGAAGACGGGTATGGCATCAATCTGCTGCCATTGGCTACCTTTGCCCTGACATATTATCAGGAGGACCCCTGTGAGTGTTTTAAGATCAAAGGCGGTAATACACTCAATCCGGCAGAGACTGTGCTGAATATGAAGATGCATAAAGCCATTTCTATTATTCAATTTAAATTGGAAGGCCAGCTTCTTATCAGGAGAAAAGAGTTCCATATGGCAGACAGGGCTTTGCTGGATGATATCAATTATGAGGATGGAACCATACGTCTGTATGGAAAAGAATATAATCTTCTGGACCATGCGTTTCCCACTGTGGACCCGGAAAATCCCTATGAACTGTCCAAAGAGGAAGAGGAGGTCATGGAACGTCTTGTCTCTGCCTTTGCCAATTGTGAGAAGCTCCAGCGTCATATGCAGCTCCTGCTGAAAAAAGGAAGTCTGTACAAGGTATATAATAACAACCTGCTCTATCACGGCTGCGTACCTCTCAACGATGACGGCAGTTTTAAAGAAGTTGAAATATACGGCAGGACCTATAAGGGAAGAGAACTCTATGATGTGCTTGAATCCTATGTGAGAAAAGCATTTTTTGCCCTGGACAAAGAGGAAAAGCAGCGGGGCAGGGATATTCTGTGGTTTATCTGGAGCAGCCCGGCCTCCCCGCTGTTCGGTAAGGATAAAATGGCTACGTTTGAACGGTATTTCCTGGCAGAAAAGGAAACGCATGTGGAGAAGAAAAATTCTTACTACAGGCTTTTGGAAGATGAGAACGTAGTGGATAATATTTTTCGGGAGTTCGGGATCGAGGGGGACTGCTGCCATATTATTAACGGCCATGTACCTGTGCATCACACGTCAGGGGAAAGTCCTATTAAATGCGGCGGCAAGGTGCTGGTCATTGACGGGGGATTTTCAAAGGCATATCAGAAAGAGACAGGAATAGCTGGATACACACTAATCTATAATTCCTGGGGAATGATCCTGGCGGCTCACGAGCCGTTTACTTCAGCAGAGGATGCCATCACAAGGGAGAGCGATATTCTCTCTGACAGCATTCTGGTAAAACGTACCTCTCTGCGAAAAACAGTGGGAGATACAGACAACGGACATCACCTTCAGGAGAGCATTGACGAACTGAAACAACTGCTGAAGGCCTACAGAAACGGCCAGATAATCGAGAAGGAATAAGAGGAGAATAAGAGTATGATACATGAGAAGATTCCCATTCAAATGTCCGGGTCTTCAAAAGATACACATTTGACAACTTATATTTTGGATGCTTATGAGGAGCAGCCGGAAGATCTGGTACGCCCTTTCATATTGATTTGTCCCGGCGGTGCGTACCGTTTTACCGCTGACAGGGAAGCAGAGATGATCGCCCTGCAGTTTAACAGCATGGGATACCATGCTGCAGTTTTGCGTTATTCCTGTGCTCCCTGTGTATTTCCCACAGCCCTAACCGAAGTGGCGCGTTCCGTGCAGATGATCCATGAACAGGCCAAAGCGTGGCGTGTAGATACCGATACTATCTTTGTCATGGGATTTTCTGCGGGAGGACATCTGGCAGCCAGCTTTGGTGTCTTTTGGAACAGGGATTTTCTGCGGGAAGCTGTGGGATGCAGCAAAGAGATATTAAAAGTAAAAGGACTGATCCTCTGTTATCCTGTCATTACGTCACGGGAAGATTACGGACACCTGGAAAGTATTCATAATCTGCTGGGCAGTGAATATGAGGAAAAGAAAGCAATGATGGCGCTGGAGAACCAGGTGGATATCCATGTGCCCCCTGTTTTCATCTGGCATACCTTTGAAGATCAGAGTGTGCCTTTCCAAAATTCTCTTTTATTTGTGGAAGCTATGGGAAAAGCAGGCGTTCCGGCAGAATTCCATCTCTACCCAAAAGGCAGCCATGGTCTTTCCCTGGCCAATGAAGCTCTGATGCGTACAGACGGCACCGGAGTACAGGAGGAGTGCCAGAGTTGGATGCCGCTTCTGCGCACCTGGCTTTGGAATGCCTGTGGCAGAAAGTGAGTAAAAGCAGTATAAACCTTGTAAAAATAGGAAAAAATCTTAAAAACAGCTTGCAACATATGGGAAAGCTATGCTATAATACCAACGTTGCAAAATACCCACGTCTATGAATACCAAAGGACGGTGCCTGCGGACAAGCGTCCGACAGTGTCCCTGCGGAGAGGAAATAGACGGAAGAAAACAACCAAAAAGGAGAAAAAACATGAGTGTTATTTCAATGAAACAGTTACTGGAAGCAGGTGTTCATTTCGGACATCAGACCAGAAGATGGAACCCTAAAATGGCGCCTTACATCTACACAGAGAGAAATGGTATCTATATCATCGACCTGCAGAAATCTGTAGGAATGGTTGATGACGCTTACAAAGCAGTTGCAGACATCGCAGCTGACGGCGGCACAATCCTGTTCGTAGGAACAAAGAAACAGGCTCAGGATGCTATCAAAGTAGAATCAGAGCGCTGCGGAATGTTCTATGTAAACGAAAGATGGTTAGGCGGAATGCTGACAAACTTCAAGACCATCCAGAGCAGAATCGGAAGACTGAAAGAGATCGAAGCTATGGAAGCTGACGGAACTTTCGATGTACTGCCGAAAAAAGAAGTTATCGAGCTGAAAAAAGAGCAGACCAAATTAGAGAAGAACCTGGGCGGTATCAAAGAAATGAAGAAACTCCCGGATGCCATCTTCATTGTAGACCCGAAAAAAGAAAGAATCTGCGTTCAGGAAGCACATACATTAGGAATTCCGTTGATCGGTATCTGTGATACAAACTGTGATCCGGAAGAACTGGATTACGTTATCCCGGGCAATGATGATGCCATCAGAGCCGTAAAATTAATCGTTTCCAAAATGGCAGATGCTGTTATTGAGGCTAACCAGGGTGCTGCAGAAGACAGCGAGATCTTCAAGGAAGCAGTTGAAGAGGAAGCAACAGAGGAATAATCCAAAGCGCCTTGGCTGTACTGCCAAGGCGGTTCTTTAGAAAAAACCAATAAAATTCAGGAGGAATATCACGATGGCTATTACAGCAGGAATGGTAAAAGAATTAAGAGAAATGACTGGCGCCGGCATGATGGACTGCAAGAAAGCTCTTGCGGCAACAGAAGGCGATATGGATAAAGCAGTTGAATTCCTGAGAGAAAAGGGACTTGCTACTGCACAGAAGAAAGCAAGCCGTGTTGCAGCAGAAGGTCTGTGCAAAACTCTTGTATCTGCTGATGAGAAGAAAGCAGTTGTTGTAGAGGTTAATGCAGAGACAGATTTCGTTGCTAAAAACGAAAAATTCCAGGGCTATGTTGCACAGGTTGCAGAGCAGGCTATGGACACAGAAGCTGCTGATATTGAAGCTTTCTTAGCCGAGGCTTGGAAATTCGATACAACAAAGACTGTTCAGGAAGCTCTGGCAGGTCAGATTGCTGTTATCGGCGAGAACATGAACATCAGAAGATTCACAAAAGTAAGCGAAGAAAACGGTTTTGTTGCATCCTACACACACATGGGCGGTAAAATCGGAGTTCTGGTTGACGTTGAGACAGATGTTGTCAACGACGCTGTAAAAGAGATGGCTAAAAACATCGCTATGCAGGCAGCAGCTCTGAAACCTCTGTACACAAACAGAAATGAAGTGTCCCAGGAATATATCGAGCATGAAAAAGAAATCCTGACAGCAGCAGCTAAGAACGAAAAACCAGATGCCAATGACAAAATCATCAGCGGTATGGTTATGGGACGTATCAACAAAGAGCTGAAAGAAATCTGTCTGTTAGATCAGGTTTATGTAAAAGCAGAAGACGGAAAACAGACTGTTGCTAAATATGTAGAAGAAGTTGCAAAAGCAAACAATGCAAAAATCGCGGTAAAAGGCTTCGTTCGTTTTGAGACTGGCGAAGGTATTGAAAAGAAGGAAGAAAATTTTGCTGAGGAAGTTGCTAAACAGATGGGCAACTAAGCGAAGTTTGCAATAAAATTTAATGCAAGTATTTGAAAGGTTCCGAAAGCTTTATAAACACTATATTTTCTAGTGATTGTAAGGTTTTTGGGCCTTTTTTCTTGTTAAAATAGTTGATGGGGAGTCGTGGGTATTCCTTTTGTCATTTGTACTTTCTGTATTGGTTTCTTTTGTTTTGCAAAATAAAGAGTCTCCTATGAATTTTATATTATCATAGAAGACCCTGTAAGATATTTTCGTTTAAATATCAAGTATTCCGTTCATAAATGCAATGATCCCGGCCTCAACGTCATCCTTAATATCGCTGTAATTATGTATTTCATGGCGATATCCCGAATAGACCTTGGTTATCACATTATGGCCGGTATCACACAGCCAGTTTGAGACTTCATAGATTCCTTTTCCATATTCTCCTACGGGATCCTGATCACCTCCGATATTGTAAAATGGAAGAGATTTTGGTACTTTTTCAGCCCACTGTATGCCTTCTACCGCCATCATCATTTGGGTGAAATCAAAGAGTGAGCGGTTACTGGTGGGTTTCGTAAAAGCGTCAAAAGGATCTTCTGCGTGGTCGCGCTGTACATAAGGGTCAGCACAGATCCATTCATTTCCGATTGTGACATCATCGCATCGCTCGCACATCCATCCCATTAAGATGCCTGTGAATTCCGGATCAGAGTCCATTCCCCGTCCGTCATCCAAGGATTTTTTGAGAAGCTCAGCAGCATTATCTGTGCCCCTGAAGATTCCTGTTGTACCACAGATGGTAACACCTGCCAGATCATCTCCATATTTTGCGGCATAATCTCTGGCAATAAAAGATCCCATACTGTGACCGAAAATGAAATATGGAAGATTTGGATATTTCTCACAGACCACTTTTTTTAGTGTATGTTCGTCCTCCATCATAGTGCGGAAACCTGCATCACCCCAGTCACCCCATACACCGCTGACCATTGCCGTTTTTCCGTGTCCTACATGGTCGTCGGCAGCTACAATGTAACCGGCATCCATGAATTTTACGATCATGTGCAGATATCGCCTTGAATGTTCCCCGAATCCATGAATGATCTGTACAATTCCTTTTGGTTTGGCAGCCGGGGCATAAATCCACCCCTGCACCTGGTCACGTTTGTTGTAAGATGGAAAGCTTACTTCATGCAGCATAAAAATACACCTCCATTATGATAAAATTTATAACTACTTTTATTGTAAAGGGCAGAGATGGATGTGTCAAACGGATTCGGATTTATATATGCTTGATAGAAAAGAAGATATTGGTCTGGATTTGACTGAAAAAATAAACTGTTGGCCTGGGGAAGAGGGTTTGCCGAAAGCTGAAATATTCATAACTTCCATAGACGGTTTTTCCCATTCCACCCTTTCTTATTCCAGTAATTTACATCTGCATCGTTCCATCCTTTTTTCTGTATAAAACGCATGAGGTGAAAAAATGCTTTGGTTTTGATGCCAGGGGATACATGCCCCAGATTCATTTTGATTTTTTTAGCCAAGACAGTGGTTTTTTTGTCAATGCGGTTCTTTAGTTTGGAATCCACGGTATTCCATGATACTGCTGCAACACCTACACCATATTTATAAGTTTTGGCAATGCCCCAAAAGAAGGTGCTGTCAGCCATATCTTTGGTTGTACTTTTCATGCCCCCACCAGCAGCGGTAGATATACATACTGCCTATTTTTGGAACATTTTTTCTTCTGGTCGGTGTACCATCCATCTATATCCATAATGATCTAAAAAAACTTTCATTGCTCCTGTTACGTGATATACGTATACAGGGCTTGCCAGTATGATCACATCCGCACTATCCAGAGATTCAGTAATATATTTTAAATCTTCATAATGAGGACATAAGATTTCTGACTTTTCAAAACAGTTTGTGCATCCAATACAAAAAGAGTGGAAATCCCTGGGCAGAAAAAATTCAGTGACTTCACCGTCCAATTTTTCATAAAGCATTTTAGCAATATGATATGTTGAACCTTTATGGCTTTGACCATGTATAACAGTGATTTTCATTTTATATTTCCTTTCCATATTATAGGTACCGATTCTTGTATTCACATTATAACATGTTTTGAATATAGGATGTTTCATTTTATTTTATGTTGTGACAAAGAACTTTAGTATCTTAGTTGCTTTTAGAAGGAGATTTATGGAGGAGCTTTTATTTTAGAACAAAAGAATCTTAAGATTGCAGGCTATGTCGGAGGTGGACTGATGCTGTCTCTGTTTTACAAACAGAAGACAGGTGTACCACGAAGTGTCTTGTTGTATAAAATCTACATTTTAATGTGCTATGTACAGTAACGGATAAAAGTCATAGCAGAATTTAAATGGAATTAAAAAGGTTTTTCTTTTGGAAAATATAGGATATAATGTAATAAAATAAACCGTAATCGGGCCGGGGAGGAAATATGTTCGAGTTCATAAATATTTTAACATTGCGTGCAACATATGAATGTCAGGAAGAAGGCAGGCTTCCTTCTTATTTGGGTTCTACTATAAGAGGAATTTTAGGGCATTGTATCCGGGATTTCTGCTGTGAATATCCTGCTAAAAGATGCTTTCAATGTGAGAAAAAGAAAGGATGTCTCTATGTTCAATGTTTCAGTAATACCGGTGGGGAGGCAGGCGCAGTAAACCCATATGTGTTGTATGTACACGGAGAAGGAAGGGAGAGATGGAAGAAAGGTGACTTATGCGTTTTTGATCTTACATTACTCGGAAGAGGAGGAGAAAGAGCAGGTGTATATTTAGATGCCCTGTTGGCAGCAGAGCAGAAAGGATGGGGAGCAGCAAGACTTTCCTTTCGGCTGATGCAGGTGATTGATTCAGGGTCGGGTAAGGTGATCTATGCCGGGGGAAAGAGCTGGATTCGTAATCTATCTCCCAGACCACTGCATACAGCAGGCAGAAATGCATCTTATGCAAGCCTGTTTTTTGATACACCGCTTAGAATTGTATCAGGAGATAAGCTGTTTGATAAGCTCCCTTTTGAAACCTTCATGCAGTTTCTTATCCGCAGAATATCACTTCTGACAAAAGCATACACGGATTATCAATTGGAGTGGAATGAGGAGGAACTGCTGAACCAGGCCAGGAAAATCAAAACTTTAGATGAATATTGGAGGGAAATACCTTTCACCAGGTATTCTATGAATCAAGAAGAAGGAAAGCTAAAACTTCCATCCAGAACAGGCTGGGTGCTTTATGAAGGAGATTTATCAAGTTTTGTGCCGATTCTGGAAGCTGGTAAATTTTTGCGTGTTGGCAAGGGGGCTACAATCGGCTTTGGACACTATGAAATTTCTTATGATAAATAGAGGAAAGAATGAAAGGATAGTTTAAAATTGTAGTTTACGTATTTAAATAAAGTATATTTGGAAATTGCTTATTTATCATTTTTAAGCAGAATAGAATGAGTCTAAATTATCAGCCCATTATTCGGTGGTGTTTCCATGGACTTCAATAAGGACTTCATAATTGCGGTAGTTCATATTGAAGGTAATAGGATAGGGACTCGGAGTTATAAGAGTTTTATAAATGTCAGGTGCGAATATGGAGTGAACATAGTTTTCCAGGGAGACTCGCACCTGAAAAAAGTATAAAAATGTGTAGTTATGGCTAATTTATGGATTATATTTCAACTTAAGGTTGCATTTTTTAGAGAAAAAGGTTAGAATTTAGTGGAAAGATACAATATTTATATAGTGATATTGTGCATTTTTGCTGTCACTTCCCTTGCGGAAGTGTGGATTGAAATCCCTGTCAGGACATCTCAATCGCAGGAAACTGCGTCACTTCCCTTGCGGAAGTGTGGATTGAAATCGTCTGACGGCCGCACTCCATCCCCATCATAAACGTCACTTCCCTTGCGGAAGTGTGGATTGAAATCCTCAAAAGTTGTCAGGGAATCTGAGAACCATTCGTCACTTCCCTTGCGGAAGTGTGGATTGAAATGATTTTAGACAGGAGGTGATAGCATATGGATAAGGTCACTTCCCTTGCGGAAGTGTGGATTGAAATAAAAGATATATCCCGGCCTGCGGCGGCGTTATCAGTCACTTCCCTTGCGGAAGTGTGGATTGAAATTCAAAAGGATGGTTGTCAGGTGGCAGAGATAAAAGTCACTTCCCTTGCGGAAGTGTGGATTGAAATTTATCAGCTTCGGTTTCTCTGGTGGAGTCATCAGTCACTTCCCTTGCGGAAGTGTGGATTGAAATTCCAGCAGGTTCATATCACATCACCTGCTTTTTATCGTCACTTCCCTTGCGGAAGTGTGGATTGAAATTGTCAGCTTATTTAAAAACCGCCCAAACTCTTCTTGTCACTTCCCTTGCGGAAGTGTGGATTGAAATTTGAAGATTGTAAAAAAGTTGCACAGAAGTATCGTCACTTCCCTTGCGGAAGTGTGGATTGAAATTACAAAGGTATATGTTTTGTTTAACTGTTCGTTTGTCACTTCCCTTGCGGAAGTGTGGATTGAAATTCTTGATAAGCTGATATAGACCTACAACAGCAAATGTCACTTCCCTTGCGGAAGTGTGGATTGAAATGTCCGTGGAAATCAGGGTGGATTCCAGATGATTTGTCACTTCCCTTGCGGAAGTGTGGATTGAAATAATTCCGGTTTGTGGAGTATATGAAAACACAGAGTCACTTCCCTTGCGGAAGTGTGGATTGAAATAGAATCATGTTTGTTTGTGAGTTAAGTAATTCAGCGTCACTTCCCTTGCGGAAGTGTGGATTGAAATGTATCAGAGATTACGGGCGGCTCCGCTCCGGCACGTCACTTCCCTTGCGGAAGTGTGGATTGAAATAATCAGTTCTTTGAGCACGGAGTTCCTGGTTGGGGTCACTTCCCTTGCGGAAGTGTGGATTGAAATCAGCAACAGCAGTTTACGTTCCCCATTGACACCTGTCACTTCCCTTGCGAAAGTATCGGTTGAAAGAAGTAAAGAGGATACTATATATCTATTTGAACGTTCTAACCATATAAACTCAAAAATTTACATTACAAAAATTAAATAGAATATTTCCGGACATTCAAAGCAGCTTCCTTTACAGAGTCACAGTTTCATAGCCCTATTCTATTGGCACGCAATTTACTATAAAAAGCTGAATTTAAAAACCTACACATGTAAAACTATAAAAATAAATTACCAAAGGGAAGTTAAAATGGTGATTGCCACAAGAAATGATATTTTCACAAAAATTCATGAGCATAGAAATCAATACGAACATTACCCTGGGTAAGACAAGGAATCTTCACCCTATTCTGCAGAAAAAAATACTCCTTTTTGATAAGGATCACCATACTGGATTCTTACCGAAAAGGAGTTATTTATACCCCAAAGCTTAACAGCTCTGTCATCACACATTCGGTTATAACAAACTATGTATTCAAACTGTCAAAAACCAAAACCGCATCAGTGATTCCACCTGCCTAAAACAACCATTCTTCTCTCTCTCGTTGAAATAGGTAACTATTGAACTGTTTCTCAATGTTTCCCCGGTCCCGTTTTCGGAAGGGAACAGCTTCCCCGGTGTCCATGATAAAATTCAGGTTATGTATCTTCACTGCACGGTCCATATTGACCATACAGCCGCGGTAGCAGGACAGAAACTGGACATATGGCAAAAGGAGCTGCTCTAGTTCTGCAAAAGAGAGGCGCAGCCGCAGGATTCCCTGTCTGTCGGTATGTATCTGTACATAATGTTCATCGCGGTCACACCACAGGATTTCTCTGAGGAGTATTTTCCTGCCGCCAATACTGATAAAACGTGCATTTCGGAGTTTTATCATGTTCACTAATTCCATAGTTCTTGAAAAATCTTTGAATTTATAAGGCTTCACCAGATAACCGCTGGCCCTGACCTCGTAGCTGTCCAGGGCGTGGTCACGGCTGGTGGTGATAAAGACAAGTGCAACCAGATTGTCGGACTCACGAATCTTTTTGGCAGTGTCTATGCCTGAGATTCCATTCATATACTGATCTATAAAAATCATATCATATGTTTCCGGAGAAAAATTCTCCAGAAACAATTCTCCGCTGTCAAATTCATCAATCTGAGGATGTTCACCTGCAAAATTTTCTCCGATATATCGGAAAAGATTTTTTTTGATCTCGTCCCTGCAAAATGCAAGGTCGTCAACAATTGCAAATCGCATAATATATTCCCTCTTTCTGTATTGTAAAATATAAATTCGTTAATCATTATCCCAGAAATATTATCACTGTGTCAACAATTTCCGGAGAAAATTTAGCTAAACGCTAAAACAGGCCAGAAAATGCAAAAACAAGCCAACCTGTTGAAAATGCTCACAGAATCAGATATTTTAAAATTGAGCAAGTATTAGTATTCATTAACATTTAACAAGCAAAAGTGCAGGAAGAGATAAAGCATGCAGGTGAAGCACCGGTTGCTTATCTGGGACAATTAATACGAAAAGTATGCAGGGAGGCGGAGACATATGGGTTGGATTTTAAAAATATTTGCTGTATTGGTGGGAGTTTTTATGATGTGTATGGTCACCAGGACGGCAAAACAGAAAAAAATGAATGAAGTGCAGTCTATTTTTTGGTTTATAGGGGCCATAGGTATCATCTTTATGGGGCTGTTCCCCGGCGTGCTGGCATGGATGGCCAATATACTGGGGGTTTGGTGGGCACCGGCAATCCTGATTTTTTTTCTGATCGTGCTGCTTTTATTCATAGGCTTTAATCATGCCAAGGAAATCTCCATACTGAAAGCAGAGGTAACAGAATTATCCATGCAGGTCAGCCTGCTGAAATATGAAAAGGAACAAAGAGAAGCCAAAGAATCATAAATCGGGAACAACAAAAGGAATGGGAAGTTTATGAAAATATTGATATGCAGTAATTACGGAGATATCTGTAACCGTCTGATCGAGCGTCTGAAGAAAGAAAAGCAGGAAATCTATCTCATCACAGGAAGTCAGGAGACACAGAAGAATTCTGCTTTCCAGACTTATGCTTTTCCATATGGCAGTGAAAGTATCCCCCGAATTTTCAATAATGTGAGACCGGACATTATGATCGTTATGGGGTGTTTTGATCCTCTGTATAGCTGGAGAGATGAACAGAAGCAGTCTGTGGAATACATATCAGGTCTCAGCAATCTTATACTGGCTGCCAAGCATGCGGGAGTCAGGCAGATCGTCTATGCATCTACACTGGATGTCTATGAGCAGAACGGCAAGGAGGAGATTGTGAAAGAGACACTGCCTTTGGCAGGGAGTCTGAGATTAAAGACATTTCTTCAGGCAGAACGGCTGTTAAGCGAATTAGCAGAGGAATCCTTTGAGATGAGTGTTTTACGGTTCCCTGAAATATATGGGAAACTGGATTATGACCGCTTTGATGTCTGTCAGAGAATGGTCAGAGAGTGTGTGGAGAATCAAAAAGGCACATATTATCCGGGAATCTATCACAGGATTCTCTATATGGATGACGCGGTAGAATGTATGATGCAGTGCGTTTTCCGGGAGAAGACAGAGTCAATGTACTGGATCAGAGGGGAAGAATACAAAGAAGAACAGATCGTTGATACTCTGAAAAAAATCTCTGAAAAAAGCGGCAGTCCGGTGGAATGGGAGCCATGCAGTCTTGAGGCGGAGGAGGTACCGCACAGGCTGGAATTGGATCATAAATTGTGCGGATATGATCTTGTCAGAATAAAATATCCAATGGAAACAGGACTAGAACACCTTTATCATCAATGCAGACAGAAGAATATAAAAGAAAATAAGAAAAAGCAGCTAAAGGAATCTGCCTGGGAGAAAGTAATGATCCCTGCGCTGGAGACAGTGGGCCTTTTTATCCTTATTGTCCTGTTGTCCCAATGGCTTTCCCACACATGGGTGAAAGACAGTCTGAATCTTTATTTGATTTATGTTGTCATCATTGCAGCGACCTATGGCATAGCCCATGGGCTTTTTGCCTCTGCGCTGTCTTCTGTGTTTCAGATCGCCGTACTGGTCAGCAGCAGCGGAATCCAGGTGTTTTCCAATGATTACAGTGTATTTGTAGGTATTCTGGAAATCGTTGTGGTAGGTGTTTTGACCGGTTTTATGCGGGACAAATATAAGAGAAAGAATAATGACCTTTCCGATGAAAATACATATCTGTCCAGTGAATTGAAGGATATTGAAAAGATCAATGACAGCAATGCCTATGTCAAACAGATATATGAGGAGAGACTGGTCAATTATAAAAACAGTATGGCGAAGCTGTACGAAATTACTGCCCAGCTTGACTTCATGGAGTCCAGAAAGGTTATGTTCGGTGCCATTAAGGTTATCATGAACATGATGGACACAAAAGATGTATCCATTTATGTTTCAAGCAAAAAGTCGGGATATTACAGGCTGAATGCTTCAGGTTCAGAAAAAGCAGCCGGCCTTGGACGTTCTCTCTGTATAGACCACAGCAGCAGTCTTTATCGAACCATCTCAAAGAAAGAAGTTTTTGTAAACCGGGAAATGAACCCGGATTATCCGGTCTATGCAGGAGCCACGTACAGCGGTGAGGAAATTGAAGCGGTTATTATGATATGGGTGGAAGACCTGAATAAGATCAATCTCTACTATACCAATATGGTGGCACTGCTGTGCAGGCTGATCGAGAAGGCAGTCACCCGGGCAATCCTGTATGAACAGTCCATCTTTCGGGATGCCTGTCTTGAAGGAACAGAGGTGCTGAATGAAACAGCAATGGCGAAGGCCATTCAGACGTGCCAGGAGGGGCGGAATCAGGGGCTTCTGGAGTATGTGATTCTGGAGACAGGGATAAAAGACGCTTCCGTTTTTGAACAGGTGCGCAGATATATACGTGATACAGATGTCCTAGGTCTGCATGAGGGAACGCTGTGGATACTGCTGACAAATACCAAAACAGAAGATGCCCAGTATGTAATTGCACGCATAGAGCAGGCCGGGCTGTCCAGTCAGATAGTCGAATGGAAGGAATAGATGTGGATTATGAAATGGCTGATTATACTTTTGATCGTCAATGCAGTCACTGCGCTGATTTATGTATTGATACAAATGGGAAGGAAGAAATGGCAGAGGGGACTTACTGTCGGATTGTTTATGCTGGCTGTCCCTGTAGTAGGCGCTGTATTTCTGGCCATTTCAGAAGGGATCAATGTGCTTTTGTTCCGTAAAAGAGATTTTTTACTGGACAGCAGTGAGCTGAGTTTTAATAAACAAAGAACAAAAACAGTGAATGCGCCGGATATAGGAAAAAGCAGTGATCAGGTCCCTGTGGAGGAGGCTTTACTTGTCTCTGATAAAAAAGATAAGCGTCAGGTATTCATTGACCTGCTGAAAAAAGAGGATTACGAGAAATCTCTGGAAGTGATACGGCAGGCGGTAGAAGATGAGGATATGGAAATTTCCCATTTTGCATCTTCCTTTATCTCCGATACGGTCAGCCGGTATAAAGAACAGGAAGAACGTCTGAGGAAAAACTGTGAAGACAGAAAAGAAGAGTCCTTGGTCCGGTATGCAGAGTATCTTCTGAACATGCTGCAGTATGATATTTTCAGTGTGCCGGAACGCCGTACTTATCTGGAACGCCTGGAGGGAGCCTTTAACCGCCTGGAGGAAAAAGAGAGTTCTCTGATCACGGGAACTATGCTGGCCCGGGCAATGACACTGTGGTCTAAACTAGGAGAACAGGGCAAAGAGGAACTGCTTGTGCAGACTGCGGAAAAATACGCACTGAAAGATTTAGAGGCATTGAAAATCTGCCTGAAATATTACATGAAAAAAGGAGAGCGTGAGAAATTCTTTGCACTTCTGGAAGAAGTGAAGAAATCGTCCCTGACACTGGACGGGGAAGTCCTGGAATGGTTACGCTTTTATGAACATAAGTGAGAGGTAGAAAATGATCGCAGCTAATATAACCAATATAATAGAATTCGCGGCCGGATACGCTTTGGTTGTTATCTTTCTGCCGTCGTTATGTTTTCACACCTTTGTCAGAGAAAAAGGGTGGCTGTACCGTATCTGTTTTTATCAGACAATAGGCAATGTATATCTTATCAGCATAGGTTATTTGCTGGCCTATATGAAATGTTTTTACAGATGGTCTGTTTTGATCTTTATGGTGCTGATCCCTCTGCTCCTGAATCTTTTGGTAAAACGTAAGTCTGCAGCAGCTTTTTTAAGGGAACGCAGGAAGAATATCAAAGATATTGCCGCCGGCGTCTACGGCAGGAGAAAACTGAGGCGTGACCTTTTTATGATAGGGAAAGACCGTGTACAGAATTATTACAGAGAGAATATTAAGGGGAATCTGTTGGAACTGGCGCTGGTTTTCCTGGTCATGGCCTTTGTACTGTATTTTTTCGGAATGTATAAATTTACATCCGCAGCCTATGGGCACACGGATGAGGAGACTCATTTATACTGGATACAGTCCCTTTTGGACAATAATATTTTTCCGGTAGGTATGTATCCCTTTGGGCTTCACTTTTTAACAGGAGTTATTTCTACGGTTTTGGGTATCTCGGCAGTCCGTACATATTTGAACATCGCTGTATTTTCAACCTTTATGATATTTCTGTCTGTCTATATACTGTTGAGAAGCCTGATAAGATCCAGATTCGCGGCTCTTGGAGCCTGGGCAGTCTTTGCTGTCTCTGACCTTTTTACCACTGTAACCTATTTCCGCTTTCAGTTTTCCTTTCCCATGGAATTCGGGCTTGTGGCTTTAATGCTGATGCTTCTGGGGTTGATCTCCTATGTAAAAGAAAAAGAAAACACGTCTCTGTGGATGTTTATTCTGTCGGTTTTCTGGTGCTTTCAGGCACATTTCTATGTAGCTATCATAGCAGGGATCCTGTGCGTTTGCTTTGGTATTGTGTTCTGTGTGCGGATGCTGAGAGATAAGATGCTTTTCAAAGTGATCGCAGGGGGAATCCTGGCTCTCATTTTATCAATGCTTCCTTACGGATGCGGATATCTTTTGGGGTATCCCTTTGAGCGTTCCATAAACTGGGCACTTTCCATTATGCAGGGGGATTATGGAATGGAGACACTGGAGCAGCAGTATGAGGAGGAAACAGAGAAGGCATCCCAGAATGCTTCCGGGGAGGGGGAGGAGAAGGACGATGAGGATGAGCCGGAATTTGATCTGAGCAAGGTACATTCCCCAGAGGATGCGGTGCGGACCGTACTTGAGATGCTTGCCTCAAAGACTGTCAGCAATATGTTTTATGCAAAGATCATTCTGGCTTTGAATGCGTTTGTTCTGCTGTATGGACTGCTCGGGATCATATTCGCAAAAGAGAAGTGGCAGTACCTCATTTATGTATTTCTGGCATTGGCCTGGACTGCATTATTCGCATTGCATTCCTGCTATCTTGTGGGAGCGCCCGTGTTGGTGGAGATGTACCGGGCAGCCACCTTCCTCGCGGTATTTACGGTTCCGCTTTTGGCTATGCCGGGGCAGTTTTGCTACGATTGTCTGATAAGATGCGGCGTACAAAAGAAAATAGCGGATTATCTGGTTTTAGCGGCGGGATGTGCAGTCATGGGTGCGATTTGCAGCCATGGAGCAGTTAAAAAAGGGAGATATTTTGAAATGACCGTGACAGAGGCAGATATGCGTGTCTGCCTGGATTTGATCGATAATTATAAAAAGGAAACCTGGACGGTTATGTCCACTACCAATGACCTTTCCGCTGTATCGAGGGACGGATACCATTATGAAATACTGGATCTTCTGGATAAGCTGGAAAAAAATAAACGAAAGATTTTCATCCCGACAAAATACATTTTTGTGGTAACGGAAAAAAATGTGACACAGTATTACGAGTCAAAAAGAAAGATAGACCGCAGCAATGTTATAGATTTTACAGTACCCGTATCTCCTGAACTGGCACGGCAGGATTTGGATATTCCCGAGGAGGGCAGCAAAGGAAGGGACAGACTGTATTATTTTCAGCGGCAGATCGTCATGTCTAAGCTGTATTACTGGATGGAACAGATGAAGGTGGTCTTTCCCAATGAGATTTCTGTTTACTATGAGGATGACTGTGTCACCGTTTATAAAATACAGCAGGATGAATATTTTCTGCTGAATCTTGCAGTGGACTATACAAAAAGTATACCGGCAGAGGAGGAGGATGGAAATGGATCATAAAGTGGTTTTGGTGATACCTGCCTATAATGAGCAGGCAAATATCGGAAATGTGCTGCGCAAAATACAGGAGATCAATACAGATCACTGGCTGGATGTGGTGGTGATCGACGATGGATCTTCTGACAATACCTATGGTGAGGCCCTGGCGTGTAAGGTTACAGTGATAAGGCAGGTTTATAATATGGGATACGGAGCTGCACTTCAGACAGGTTATAAATATGCGGTAGAGCACGGATATGAATATCTGCTGCAGATGGATGCAGACGGACAGCATGATGTGAGAAATCTGGAACGGATTTACAGAGAACTGACTGCCATACAGGAGAGACAGCCGGACATTGTCATAGGCTCCCGTTTTTTATCTGCAAGCCAGACATACCCTGTCTCTAAGATCAGGCTGGTAGCGATCCGTATGTTCCGTTTTGTGATCCGCAGACTGACGGGATATACCCTGACTGACCCCACAAGCGGACTGCAGGGACTGAACCGCAGAGCCTTTTCCTGTTATGCTTCATACAGCAATTTTGATATTAAATACCCGGATCTCAACATGATACTTCAAATGCTTCTTCGGGGATACCATATAACAGAGATACCTGCTATTATGCATATCCGCACAGAAGGAATTGCCATGCATTCAGGGGCTGCCCATGCTGTGAAATATATGATACTCATGTGTCTGAGCACATTTAATGCGTTTATTCGTTATAAAAGAAAGTAAGGGAGATTTTGTGGACAGAAAAAAATTTCAGACAAAAAACCAACTGAAAAGATATACCTATGTATATATTGTTCTCATCCTCTTTCTTTTGCTGTCTGCGTTTCTGCTGCTGGCCAACCTGTCTAAAATCATGATGTGGGCAGAGAATAAGAAGGAGAAGCCGCCAAGCACAGCAGCAGCAAAAGCGGAAGATACGGTACAGGACAGTGAACTGGAGCGCGCCCACGCCTGTGTCATTGGCAGTGAGAACCCAGATCTGCAGGAATTGATCGGCCTGCAGATGACGGTTATGAAAGAGAGCCTTGGCAGTGTGCAGTCCATAGACGATCTGAGAGACAGGGAACTTCCGGAATTAAAGCTCCTGATCATAACAACAGAAAAAATAACAGAACAGGATACGGAGTGGCTGGAAGAACAGGTGAAAAAAGGAAAACATGTATTTTTTGCGGTATTTCCCGATGATACAAGTCTCAAGAGCAGAAGACTCAGAAATCTTTTGGGGATATACCGGCTGGGGAAAGAAACTGTTTATGAGGCCATGAGGACGTCCCAGAACCTGTTTCTCGGCACGATCTCAGAGAGTGAAGATTCTCATATACCGGCCAGGGAGATAGAGTTAAAGAAACAGACCCAGATATATATTTCTGCGCTTTTGGAAGATGAGGATGTGGAGAATGAAGACCTGCCGCCTCTGTTCTGGAGCTATGTGGGAGAGAAAGGCGACGGCTTTGTGTATGTGAGCAATGGACAGCTTGCCGAAACTCCGTTGGGATACGCAATGCTCAGTATGATTTTCTGTGACCTGTCGGAAACCTATATCTATCCTGTGGTGAATGCATACTGTGTGGCTGTAAAAGGCATGCCTTATGTTTCAAATATAAGATCAGATATATTGGAAAAACGCTATTCCCGTGATGCAAGAGGCGTTCAGAGGGATTTGTTTTATCCGGAATTAAAGCGGTGCTCAGATATCTATGGTATCCGTTTTTCTTACTTTACTCCTGATTACGGAAGTGATGCCCTTGAAAAAGAAGGGGAACTGGTTTATTTCTGTCAGGAAATAGAGGCGGCCAAAGGAGAGATCAGTCGTATTCTCTTGAACGGAACTATGGAGATTGCAGACAGCAGCAGCCGGGCGGTTGAATGGACTGAGGATTTTCAGTTCCGGGACGGGAAGGACCAAAGACTTAATGTGCCGCTGCTCCTTGACAATATGTCTGATTATCTCCAGGAGAGGCAGTTTGTGGACGGAGGTTTGCGGGGGCTTGGAATGATAACCGGGCTTATAGACATTCCTGAGATCCTGGAGGATGAAGATGAGGATGAAAAGCTGGAATGGATGGAATATTGCAAGATCATGGAAACTGCCATGGGTACACATAAGAAATATTATCCATGGATTGACAGGGTAACGCTCAGCGAAGCTGCCGGGAGAATTGAAAATCTACTGGCTATAGAGCCAAAGTATACCTACAGCAGTGACGGAGTCAGAATAGATATCGGAAACTTTGAGAAAGAGGCATATTTTTATATGCAGACACCCAATAAGATCACGGGCACAGAAGGCGGCGAGATAACAAAAATCGGCGAGGAGCTTTATATGATCCGTGCAAATAACAGTCAGGTGAAGATTGACTGGAAACAGGAAGTGATGGAATGAGAGTTTGTCTGATCGTGGAAGGGGCATATCCCTATGTAAATGGCGGCATGTCCAACTGGATACAGCAGCTTATGCTGTATATGAAGGATACGGAGTTTATCGTACAGAGTATAGCAGCCAAGAGGGAGGAGACCAGGAGTTTTAAATATCAAATCCCGGATAACTGTCTGGAAATCCAGGAAGTTTATCTGCTGGATGATGATTATATGAGCAACAGGCGCCAAAAGAGACTGAAAATGACCTCTGAGGAATACGAAGCTTTTGAAGGACTTCTGTTCGGCAAAGAGGTGGACTGGAAGACCATCATCCGCTTTTTTGCGGAGAAGGAGGTGTCCCTAAATGCGCTTTTGTCAGGAGAAGATTTTCTGAGCATGGTTCTGGCTTACTATAAAGAGCATTTTGCAAGGATTTCTTTTACGGACTTTCTCTGGACTATGCGGTCCATGTACCTGCCGCTGTTTACCATGCTGAAATCAAGGACCACAGAAGCAGATCTGTATCATTCAGCCTCCAGCGGATACGCAGGTATCTGGGGAGCCATGCAGAGATATCTCTATGACAAACCTTTTATTATGTCTGAGCATGGGATCTACACCCGGGAACGGGAGGAGGAGATCATTAAAGCAGACTGGGTGAAGGGGATCTATAAGGATCTGTGGATCATGCAGTTCAGAAAAGTGGGAATGTGCTGCTATGATTTCGCGGATCAGGTGGTTGCCTTATTTGAGGAGGCTAGACAGTTCCAGATCGAGCTTGGATGCAGTGAGAACAAGACAATGGTGATACCAAATGGTGTGGATTCCCACAAGTTTGAGAATATTCCCCAAAAACAGGAGGAAGATCCCTTTATCCATGTGGGTGCAGTGCTGAGGGTAACGCCGATTAAAGATGTAAAAACCATGATCGGAGCTTTTGGCCTTGCAAAAAGCAAAGAGCCGAGACTGAAGCTCTGGATCATGGGGTCTCTGGAAGAGTCTGAGGAATACGCACAGGAGTGCCGCAAAATGGTGGCTGACCTGAATATACAGGACGTGGAATTTACCGGTATTGTAAATATTAAGGATTATATCGGAAAAATGGATATTTTACTGCTGACCAGTTTAAGTGAAGGCCAGCCTCTGGCAATTTTGGAAGGATTTGCGGCTAAAAAACCATTCATAGCCACCAATGTGGGAAACTGCCGGGGATTGATCCAGGGAGAATTTGACGACTGGGGAGATGCGGGATATATTGCACCTGTTATGAACACTTCCAAGATCGCCAATGCAATTCTGGATTTGGCCGGCAGCCAGGAAAAACGGAAGAGAATGGGCGAAACCGGCTACCGCAGAGTCTGTACCTTTTATGACGAAAAAAATATTTTTGAACAGTATTATCAGTTATATCAGAGGATGGCAGAAAAAGAAAAGGTGAAATAATATGGCTGGAATAGGATTTGAACTTAAAAAAATATACCGTAAAGAAGGAATAGCCAGAGCAGTGGTAGGGGGCATATACAGTTCGGTTGTCACGATCGGGCCAACAGTTGTGGTGATCGTCACCTTATTGTTTTTGTACCTTGCCCTGAACATGATGAAGGTTTCTTTTATGACAAGGGAGCTTTTATCCTCCACAATTTTGTATGTGTTTATATTTTCTATTATACTGACAGCCCCGTTCAATGCGGTGTTCTCCAGATATTTGGCAGATAAATTCTATATGGACGAATATGCCAACATTCTGCCCTCATTTTATACAGGTATACTCATACTGGGGATTCTGGGAACCGGAATATCTATACCTGTGATGCTGAGTCTATATTTCAGAGGGGGCATTGATCTGCCGTTCATACTGGCGGCATATGTGTTTTGGATGTCATCTGTCCTGCTGTTTTTTTCTGTCACCTATCTGCACGCAACAAAGGATTATAAGATAATAGCCATATTTTTTCTGGTGGGTATGCTGGTGGTAGTGCTGACAGCCCTGGTATTCCGGTTTGTCTTGAGAGCGGACAGGATCCATTCCATACTGTACGGGATGGCAGCGGGGTTTCTGACCATCGCTGTGCTGGAGTTCTCCTATATCAAGAGATATTTCAGGACAGTGAGCCAGAATTATACGGAATGCCTTTGGTATCTGGTTCACCATGGGAAGATATGGCTGACGCAGTTGCTTTATATGCTGGGTCTGTATGTCCACAATTTTATATTCTGGACAACACAGCAGCGGCTGACCGTGGCGCAGACATATCACAGCCATCAGTCATATGATATGGCTTCCTGCCTCGCTATGTTTACCAATATTTCCACTATGATTCTTTTTACAGTGGTGGCGGAGACCAGGTTTCACGAGGCCTATCAGGATTATATGGAATCTATTATCGGAGGAACCTACAAAGCCATACAGAAAAACAAAAAAGTCATGTTTCGTACCTTATCACAGCAGATTGGACAGGTCTTTGGTATGCAGTTGGCAATTACCTCTGTCATTTTCCTGGTGCTGCTGATATTTGGCCCTTATATAGGCTTTTCAGGGATGATCATGGAGATCTATCCTGTTCTGGCGATGAGTTATCTGGGAATCTTCCTGTTGTATGGGAATCTGGTATATCTGTATTATTTTGACGATACCAAGGGAACGCTGCTGTCAGCTCTGGCATATTTTGCGGGCACAGTTCTGGGAACACTTGTTTCCAAGAATCTTCCGGTGGCTTTTTACGGGATGGGAGCTTTTTTCGGAATGCTCTGTGGTTTTACTGCCAGCTACTTCAGGATCCGGTATCTGGAAAAAAATTTTGAAGCCCATATATTCTGCCACTATAAAATCATAGATACGATGAAGTCTTCCCAAAAAGGCAGGATCGTGTATCAAAAACAGGCTTGAGTATCTTATAAAATGTGAAAAGGAGGCGTGACAGTGAGTGGAGGGGACAGCAGACTGCAGAGTAATGTGATCATAGGAGTGTTTCATCAGGTTCTTTCTCTGCTTATCAATATGGTTTCCAAATATGCGGTCAGAACATATCTGGGTGTGGAATATCTGGGACTGCAGACCGTATTTGGAAATTTCTGCGACATTTTCACATTTGCCTTTATGGGGATCGGCACCGCTATGATGTACAGTCTGTACCGCCCGCTGGCACTTGGAAAGCGGAAGGAACAGGCGGAGATCTATCAGTATTACAGGAGGATCTACCGTATTCTTACTGTGGCGGTAATGAGTATAGGAAGTGCAGCCGTTTTTCTTGTACTGGTAGTTGTACATGCGGATATCAGAGTCATGGAGATCACAGGCACTTATTTCCTCTATCTTGGGTCTGTGCTTATCTATAACCGCCTGTTTCTGGAATATTATTATATCATGGCGGATCAGAAGAGATATATCTGTTGCCTGGTTATGAGCACAGTGGACGGCGCGGCGCTGGTGTTTCAGGTTTTTGTGTTGAAAACAGCTTATAATTACTCGTTGTTTTTACTCTGCGTGCTGGTTAAAAATATCATCACATACTTTATACTTCACAGCTATATCAAACGCAGGTATTCTCATCTTCTGCAGGAAGAAGGAATGCCGGGTACGGCAGAACAGAAAGAAATCCGGAAAAATGTAAAAGACCTGATCATTTACAGGGCAGGAAATGTACTGGTGAACAGTACGGACAGTATTGTGATCTCAGATCTGCTCAGCACAGCAACAGCAGGCTGTTATTCCAATTATATGTTTGTGAGCATGGGGATCCAGAGCATGATCTCAAGCTTTTTTGATTCTATTTTGGCGAAAATAGGACATTCTGTCAGCCTGGATGGCCGGGATAAGCAATACAGTGATTTTTTAAAGCTCTCTGCAGTTAATATTATGGTGAATGGGATAACAGTCATAGGATTTTATTGGCTGGTGCAGGATTTTATCAGTCTTTGGATGGGAGCAGAGGTTTTGCTGGATATGAAGGTCCCGGCTATTGTTGCCCTGAACCTGTATTTGACCGGAATCCGGCAGACTACGGCAGCTTACAGACAATCGGCGGGACTGTTTCAGAAGGTGGGATACATTGTTTTGGGAAAGGGACTGCTCAATCTTGTCCTGTCCTATATCTTGGGAGCTGTATACGGCCTTATGGGAATTTTGACGGCAACGGCAGTCTCATCGGTGATAACTCTTTATTTTTATGAGCCGTATATGGTTTACCGATATTTCGGGAAATCCTGGAAACCGGAGGCTGTTTATCAGATCGTCAGCGGAGGATTGACTTATGTGATCTTGAGGATCGTTGGCATTCCATTGCAGGCTATGCCTGCCCATTCCTGGTTTTGGCTCTGCATAAAGGGCATGCTGTGTCTGCTGCTTTCTTTGGCGTGCTTTTTTCTGTTTGGAGCTGTGGTATCAAAGATTATAAAAAAGTTGGGGGAAAAACAGCTATGAAAGGGGAAAAGAAGTATTCCGTTCTGATACTATGGCCTTCCAGTGCTTCCGAGGAGGGGCAGAGGAAGGCAGAACATCTTCTGGAACAGTGGAAGATTCCTGTATACGAAAAAAAGATATCCATGCGTATGACTCTCTCGGAATTCACGGAGTTTATTTACTCTGTTTATCACAGGGAGCCCTGGGCGGATAAATGGAAGAATGTAAAAAATAAGGCTTCCTGGTGTTACGCGGAGGGGTATCCGGTTGTATTTTATAAACTGGAAGGGAAAAAGCTGCCCCAGATCCAGGTGATAAAGCAGGAAATAAGAGACACTTTTAAAATGCAGAAGAATTCTGTGCATTTGGTGGAAAAATGCAGGGAAGAAACATGGGAAAAGATCAATAAAAAGGCAGCAGGCCAATACCAGGGAGTGATAAAAGAGGTTTTTCATAAATATCCCTATGTATGCAGTTCTCTTCGCCTTAAGGGGTATGAACTGGCGGAAGAAGAGACTGTGGACGCGGGTGTGCTGTGGAATCCTTTAAGATTTGACTTAAATGCCAAGATCATATATATTGAAGCGCTGAAGAAGGAAAAGGATATCCCGGATGCTCTGGCTCTTTACAAGCGGCATATAGAAGTTTTCTGCGGCGGCAGAGTGGTGGAAGCCGGTAACCAGGCAAAGGATGGAATGGGAAAATATGTGGAAACACTGCATAGTTTATACCGGCTGTTCTGGGAAGGGCAGGAGATTCCGGGGGATCCCATACCGGTGGATGAGGATTATGCGGCACTGGACGGTTCCCACCGCACTGCGCTGGCCTGGTGCTTTGACAGGAGACTGAGAATCTACCACATTGCGAAAAAACGCAGATTTACCTGGGACTATTTGTTTTTCAGAAAACGGGGAATGGCAGAAGCGGATCTGCTGAAAATGGCCCATAAGTATTACGAGGAGCACCCTATGTATTGTCTGGTATTCAGAGGAAAGAGAAGAGAAGCCCCGTTACATAGGAAATTGAGCGGATTCTGCTCTCCGGTCTATATAAAAAGGCTGAAGAAGAATAAAAGCTGCTATGTATTTCTGGACAGGGAGTTTGACAACCGGGAAAAAGTGACGGAGGAAATACAGGGAATTTTTAAAAGAAACAGTATCGTCTGTTTGAAAAGCCGGCAGACAATGGATGCGGCTTTTGCAGAGCTTTTACGTGAAAATGAAGAGGCGGGAAGGCTGCAGAAAAATGCCGGTAAAGTCAGAAGAAAAATAGTATATTTGTACTTTGTACTGCTTCGTGCCATAAAACAGAGACTGGGGATGCCGGTATAGAGGAGGGATAAAGATGAACAGGACTGAAATCAGTTTCATTATCCCGGTATATAACGGGGCAGCCTGTATTAAAAAAATGCTGTCCTCTATTTTGCGGGAGAGGGATATCTGCTTCGAGGTGATCGTTGTGGACGATGGATCTACAGATGAAACGGGAAGGCTTTGTGATGAGCTTGCAGACAGAGAACCAAGATTGTCAGTATATCACACCAAAAACCAGGGACAGGGAAAAGCAAGAAATTACGGGATGAAGAGAGCGCAGGGAAAATATCTGTTTTTTGCCGATGCAGACGACAAGGTGGAGTGGAGCGGAATCCGCATATTGCTTAAGAAAGCTGAAGCCGGGAAATGCGATCTTGTCTGTGGTTCCTATAAGAGGATTGACAGCAGAGGCGAAGAGGAAGTGGGCAAAGATCTGCCGGAAGGTTATCTGGGGAAAAAGGGAAGCCGGGATGAAATATCCAGATATCACAAGGTTAAGACTTCAAGCCTTTTCGGCTATGTGTGGAATAAACTGTACAAAAGGGAATTTCTGGATGAAAACGGGCTTTTCTTTGATGATGTCAGAAGAATATACATGGAAGACACCCTATTTAATCTGAAGGTTTTCTGCAAAGATCCGGTCTATTATCTGTGCCCTGTATGTGTGTACCAGTATGACGTAACGGGGGCGTCCACCACCAGAAGGCCGGACACGAAGATCGCGGAAAAAAGTGTAAGGACCCTTTCTTTCTATTCGCGTTTTCTCAGAGAAGAGGGAAAAGAGGATGAGAACAGGGAGCTTTTTGTTTCTCTTGCCATGCGTATGTTCTGCTGGGCACTGGTGAGAAATATTCCTCATGAAGGAATTTCGTTGAAAAGGCTTAAAGGCAGAGTCAGAGTATTTTTAAAGGAACCGTCCTTTTTTAAAATGATGAGAGATAAAAACAGCTTTGCTGCGTTGTCAAGCCTTCCGGTGTGGGAGGAACGCTTTTTTTACAGCTCATGCCTTTGGATGCTGGGCGGGAAAATAAGACAGGAGATACTGGCGGTCATGTTCCTGCTGGCATATCCTGTCATGAAACTATATATTAAAAGCCGAGTAAAATAAGAGGAAATCATTATGAAATGTAAAATCAGTGTTATCGTTCCAGTCTATAATGTAAAGCCGTATCTTCCAAAATGCATAGGGTCTTTACTGGGACAGACATTCTCGGATTATGAGATCATACTGGTGGATGACGGCTCCTTAGACGGGAGCGGTGATCTGTGTGATATGTATGCGGAGCAGGATAACATACGGGTCATCCATCAGAAAAACGGAGGACTGTCGGCAGCCCGCAATACGGGGACCGCATATGCGGATGGAGAATACTTAACCTATCTGGACAGTGATGACTATGTGGCTCCCCGGTATTTGGAATGTTTGTATCATAATATCATAAAATATAAGGCGGATGTTTCCGTATGCGGGTATCGTCTGGCCTGGGAGCATGAGGATGGTACCGTCACTGAAGAAAAAGAGAAAAAGGAACAGGTGATGGAATACTGCATAAGCGGACATGCTGCGGCAGCCAGGATCGTGGAGAAAAACGAACGCGGTATGATCGTGGCGTGGGGAAAGCTGTATCACAGAAAGTGGAAGGAACTGCTTGTCTATCCTGAGGGGCGGATCAATGAGGATGAATTTGTGACATATAAGATTTTGTATGAATCCCGTCATGTGGCAGTCACGACCAGGAAATATTACTGCTATCGCCAGAGGGAGGGCAGTATCATGTCCGAAGGCTATAATGAAAGGCGTTTGGATAAGCTGGCAGCTCTGAGAGAGTGCGCGGAATATTTTGAGAAAAAAGGTGACAGAAGGGAGACGGCATATGCCAGGAAGCGGTATCTGCTGAATGTTCAAATATCCTGGTACCGTGTGTGGAAATACATGCCCAACAGAAAAAAACTTCTGACACATCTGGAGCAGGAACATAAAAAGTATTACCGCAAATATAACAGATGTATCCGCAGAGCAGAAAACGCTGCTGACCGGATCGCTGTCATGATATTCCGTCTGTGTCCCAGGATATATGCCGGGATCTGTGAGGTGGTTTTGAAACTGAATCCTCAGATTTAAAGGAAAGGAAGCTGCATTGAAGAAAAGAATGATTCTATTTGTTCTGCTTCTGATCATTCTGATCTTATGTCTGTATCAGGGACGGGATAAGTATCGGACATGGACAGGGGAAGAAACTTCTGAAGCTTTTACCAATCCGCGGACAGGCTGGTACTGTCAGTATGATATTCATGATACAGATGCTATGCGGAGAGAAGCAGATAACAATAATGCACTTAAGATTGTACTTCTGACTATGGATCTGAAAAAGGAGGCGGACAAAGAGCAGCTTTCCGCTGAAATTCTGGACGCATTGGAACAGGCGCTTTTGGCAGCAGAGGAGGCTGAGGTTTCTGTGATCTTCAGGGCGGCATACGATTGGAAGGGAGAATATGAGGATCCTCCCCGCAGCCATATACTGTCACACACCGGAGAGATCTGCGGGGTATTAAACAGACATGCACAGCAGATCATGGGCGTGCAGGCCGGCTTTTTAGGACCCTGGGGAGAATGGCATGCTACAGACTATGTGGAATACGACACAAAAGAAAAACCATTTCAGATAGAATTTCTGGAACATCTGCTGGAGAATCTGGATGCACGTATTCCTGTCGGGGTGAGAAAGCCCCAGTTTATCCGGCAGGCTTTGAAATATGATCTCAAAACAGACCGTCTGGGAATTTATAATGACGGCCTGTTCGGATCGGATACAGACCTGGGCACTTACAAAGACGGAGAGAGGGACAGGAGGGAAAGCCTTGAATTTCTTGAGAAGACAGTTTCCACTTCCTTTAACGGCGGGGAAATGCCTTATGTTTCGGAGGTTTCAGATGTAAATAATGCGGTAAAAGAACTTTCTATGATGCATGCCTCATATCTAAACGGCTATGCGGACCAGGCAGTTATCAGCCAATGGAAAGAACAGACCTTTGAAGATATGTCAGGTTATGATTATATTACGTCACACCTGGGATACCGAATATGGGTAGAGAAAGTTCGTTTCCCGCAGAAATTGAAAAAAGGAAAGGAGGTTACCGTGGAAGGGATAGTGAGAAACAGTGGTTTTTCTTATATTCCCTCTGATATGGAGGCTTTTCTGAAGATTCAGTCAGAAGATTCCCAACAGATACTTCCTCTTTCTTTTTCAGCAGACGCCAAAGACAAGGGGGAATTTTACGTGGATTTTGTGCCGGATGGCCGCTTTGGAAAGGATGAGAAGACAGAAGAGCTTGATATTTATATCATGTTCGGACTGCCCGGAACAGAGAAAATAGAACCTGTCAGACTGGCAAATGAAGGGCATTTCACAGAAGGCGGATGGTTTTTAATAGGAGATGACAGGTAAGGGGCAGTTGTCACATTACCCCTTTCCTGCATTGTACAGGCGTCACGCCGGTATAGACTTTGAACATTTTAGAAAACTGACGATAGTCATCATATCCGACAGCTATGGCAATGGAACTGACAGACTCATCGGTGGTGAGCAGAAGCTGCTTTGCCTGCTGCATGCGGCGCATAGTCAGATAGTGTTTTATACTGACACCTGTTTCTGCCTTAAAACACTGGCTCAGATAGGACGGGCTTACGTTGAGGCGTTTGGCAATATCGCTTACAGACAGGGGCTGCGTATAGTGTTCTTCTATATGCCGGAGAACCTGGCGGACCACCCTGTTGCTGATATTATGTGTCTTTACCTGCTGTTTTGCCAGGGTGTTGATACAGTCCAGCACGCGGGCACAGCTTTCCTCTATGGTGCCTAATTGTGTGGTCAGTACAAGCCAGGGGCTGTCAATGGTCTCCATCAGCAGTTTGACAGACAGTTCGTCTTTCAGGGACTTCAGAATGGATTCGCTTACCAGATAATACAGCTTATAACTCATGCTGGGTTTGACGATCTTGAGATAAAGATGCCGGATCAGTTTAGGAAGCTCCTCATTGCTGATATCAAAACTGAGATAATGTTCAATGGCGTCAATGGTGTTCTGGATCTCATCTCTGCTGAACCAGCGCTGATGGGTCTTGATATAATCATTGGAGATGGCGACTGCCTCCCGGCAGAAAAAACGGTAGGCACAGGTCCTTTTAAAATCCTGATGTCCCCGGCTGATATCCTCCGGTCCCTGCAGCAGGTCACTGATAAAACAGTTGGAGGAGATTTGTCCGGCGGCTTTTGAAAATTCCAGTGCCAGATGGTCTGCCTGCTGCCGCCTTGTACGGGCGCAGGAAGGGCGGGAAGCATTCACAAGGAATAGGCAAAGGAGATATCTGAAAAGATGATCTCTCCTCCCTGGTTTTCTTCCAGTATCAGCAGGAAATCCTCCAGACGCAGTGCATGAAGGAAATAATGGATCGATTTGTTTACCGGATAATCCACCAGTGCGGTTTTGTCAAGCTCCCACATAAACAGATAAAAATCCGATGAATGAATGTGCAGATCATACTGTTTTCTGGAGCTTTCAAATTCTTCCTCGGTAACACCGTACAGCATCATTTTCATGGCTTCCCTTCGCTCCAAATGACGGAAGCAGCAGACACCATTCTCGTGGAGTTCAAACAACAGAAAAAGGCGCGCAGTACATGCATGATAGATGGCAGCCAGGCAGTCCTGAATGCGGGATGCCGGCCTTTGGATCATCAGGATCACCGCATCCGGAGAAAAGCTCAGAGTTTCATCCACAGATGGAAGCCTGTCTGTATACAGTACATGATGTCCATGTTGGTTTCCGGCCCGGATAAAGCCGGGCTTCATGTCAGCATTTCCAAAAACTAAGATTTTCATATATCGGTTTGCCGCCTCCCTTTTGTCCTCTGGATCTTAAATGATAAAACGGCCGGAACCTAGGAATCCTTTTCCTTGTTCCGGCCGTTTTCAACTGCTTATTTTATAAGATGGCCGCGCACATAACATTTATGTTTTGAAAGAATGGCTTCCGCTTCCGTCTCTGCTTTTTTTGGGTCAGCCGCGTATAGGGCGTACAGCTCTTCAATGGCCCGAAGCCCGAAACCTTCACAGTTATAATCAAAGAGTACGGCTTTGTCAGGGGCTGTGATCTCGCCTGAGAGGTGGGTGGGAATATGCAGCACGTCATGCTCCTTGGCAGTAAACGGCTCCATGCCGTCTATGCGTACCTCCACAGAACCTTCCTGAACAATGAAAAGACTGTAGAAGGGATTTTGGGCACTCCAGCTTAACTGGAAACCAGGCTCCATACAGAGCTGCCAGATTTCTTTGTGTCCCTTTGTCTCCCAGCGTGCAACCTTCTGCCGCAGTTCGCATCCCTCAAATTTATAGATACACAGACCACTGTTGTAGGGACGAATCTGATAAATCTGCTCTTTGGGAACTGTCTCTGTGACAGGGGTATAAGTATAGTAGAGACTGTCAGTGCTCTGGCCGTCTTTTGCCATGTCGAATTCAGTTTTATTATATTCTTTAAAACGCAGGTTGGCAATACAATCTTCGCCCATCTGGGTTTCCTGGAACAGCTCCCGCCATATGGTTCCCGCGTCGATCCAGGTGAATTTGTGTGGGGTATAGGCTGCCAGATGGACAATGTCGCCTTTGGTGCAGACAGCTTTTTTGCCGCAGATCTCGGTCAGTACAGAACCGCCGTCCACAAGAAAGGTTTCTACACCGCGGGTATGTTCATGATAACACATCTCATGGTTGGGATCCACGTAAACCGTGTCCAGCAATTCGTTGTGCTGGTAAGGCCCGTACGGTTCGATCAGGTATTTAGAATAAGTCTTTTTTCCACCGTAGTATTCGTCAAAGTCCATGAGCCAGGTCTTTTCCAGGTCAATGTGAATGGGGTGAAGGGTATACTTTGTCATAATGTGTCCTCCTTGATCTTTTCTTTTGCCGGTTACAATCATGCGGATGACAGAGATCCACTGATCATTTATTGTTATATTATAGCAGGGAATATTTTCTTTTCGGTATCTTTATTTTGGTAAAATGTGTGCTTTTTATCGTAAGATATACCGTTACAGGAAAAGGAGAATGGCTTACAAAAGCTTATACTTATGGGGATAAATGCGCATACGTAAAAAATATTTTGCTTAAAGTGTGGTTTTTTTAAACAGTACAGTCAGCAGCTTTTTTTCTGAGCGGTACGGGTTTTACTGATATCCGGCAGTAAGTGTTTTCCTGCGCAAAACGTCTTCCGGCACAGCGGCCTGCGGACAGTAACCGATGTTAAACTTTCCGGAATTCTTTCAGAGCTGCCATTGCCTGACAGAAAGAGATTATGGTATATTTAGTATAGAGGTTAAACAGAACAGGCAGTGTTGTAATACAGTAAAGTTTTGTGTGTTTTACAGAGGAGAAGTACCGGGAGAGGAATCGTGATTTCCAAAAGGCCGTGGAAGCGGCAGCACAGGATTTAAAAGGCAGAAGTAAGCGGTCTTTGTATATGCGGCTGATTGTGAAGGAAATATTATTGAGATACAAAGCTAGTCGGAATAGATCATGAAAACCTATGGTCTCAATGTTATAAATCCCAGCTTTTAGGGCGAACAAATTTGAGTATGAAAAGGAGCAAAAAATAAATGTGTGAAGAATGTTACTCTGATGAAAATAGAGCTACTCCATTATTAAATCCCTTGGATTGTTTAGAAAACCACACGCAGTATATATGTGGAACCTGTGGGCGCTGCATTTGTATTGAACAGGATAAAAATAGAGGATTACAAAGGTGGAATTTTCCGTTCAGGTCGTTAGAAATTGCAAAACTCTATTTACGAACGGCTGACTATACAACAAAAAAGCCGTGTGGTATTTATGAAATAGAGAATAGCAAAGGCAGAGTATCCTATAAAATATTTGCGGATGATGAGGAGTTGCATATTTTCCTGAAAAAAAATAAAGATAAGAAATGCAGACAAATGTCCCCGGTCTTTACAGTTAGAGAATATAAAGAATATCCACATACAGAAGTACGGAAATTAACTTCTGATGAAATAAAAGGATATATGAGTGAACGCTGAATTTCAGCTTGTTAAAAATTTGAAGCTGTTGAGGTGACACTAAAGACAGTACGGAAGGGTTGATCTGGATGCTCTTTTCAAGGCATTGGATCATGCACGTTGAGGCAATCTCATATTTTTGTTTACATATGGAAAAGTATGGTATATAATCAAAGACAACAGACGATGTTTACTACATTTCTGATTTAAAAAAAAGAATATTGAAGTCTTTGTGGCAGGGTGCAAGTCCCTACCGATGGTATAGTCCATGACCCGCTTTGGCGGCTGAGCTGGTGACTCCTTGATCGAAAAAGGGGAATTCCAGCACCGACGGTATAGTCCGGATGAGAAAAGACATTTTCTGTGAAACTACGCCCGGAGCATATCTTATGTCCCGGGCTCATTTTTTTGAAGGAGGATACGACAATGGACCAGACAAACGAAACAACCAATGCAGCTTTTGAACATGGAATGAGGGCCGTAACCGGTACGAAAATGCGGGTGAAGAAGACAGCATTTATCGGCCTTATGGGGGCAGTGAGCGCTGTTCTCATGCTTTTCAGATTTCCGCTTCCTTTTATGCCGCCCTTTATGTCCTTTGACTTGTCGGGATTGATGGAGATGCTGGGCGGGTTTATGTTCGGCCCGGGTGCGGCACTCATGATCATTGTGGTAAAGATACTGCTGCAGCTTGTCATGCAGGGCAGCTTTTCTCTGGGAACCGGTGAGCTGCAGAATTTTATCCTGAGCTGCTGCTACGTTATGCCGGCGCTGCTGATCTATCACAGGCATAAGACAAAGAAGACGGCATTAGCCGGCATGGGTGTCAGCACGGTACTGGTGGGAATTGTGGCGATCTTTACAAATCTATACCTGATCATTCCGTTTTATGTGCGTCTGTTTGGCATGACTATGGATGAGATTATCTCCATGTGCAGTGCTGTGAATCCGGCTATGAAAAATGCCTTTTCCATGGCAGTTTTAGGAATCCTGCCCTTCAATCTGATCAAATATGGAGTGACGTCAGTTCTGACATTTCTGTTGTACAAAAGATTGAGCAGGGTGATCAGGAGTATTGTAGAAAAATAAAGGGGGATAAACAAAAATGAAATTTACAATGGACAAATCTATCAGCTATGAGGACGCTGTAGGGCGTATGTTTGAAATGCTGGGAAACAGTAAGATCATGGCACTGGCGTCCAGTCTCGACGACTATGTTATGGTGAGGAATGTGAGCTGCCTTTTTTATGATGATAAGATTTATTTTAAAACAGATAAGAATTTCAGAAAGACGAAACAGCTTCTGGAAAATCCCAATGTAGCTCTGTGCTGGAGCGGCGTCCAGGTAGAGGGAATAGCCCTAAACAAAGGACTTGTTGTGGAAGAACCGGGAAGAAGGTTTGAAGAGGGATACAAAAAATATCTGTGGGAGAGCTACAATAAATACAGCCACGAGGATACAGAAATCCTTATAGAAGTGTCACCGAGATATGTGGAGATCTGGGATACAAGTGAAGAAGGATATGCGTATCAGCTTTTTATTGATTTTGATAAAAAGTCTGTAGAGGTGAAACCATACGATAAGAAATAGAGATTAAAGGTAACTATTAAGTTACTGAACCACTGCCTTATGGGTATCATAAAGTACCGGACTTTGTGATACCCATAACTGCTTTTGGGATATACTTTACGGGCGGACAGCAGTACCGTCCGGCAGGCGTGAGAAAAGCCAGCCAAAGTCCATTTCTGTATAAGGGAATTTAGCTGCTTCTTTCTCATCAAAATCAATTCCGATTCCGGAACGGTCACTTAAGCAGGCATACCCGTTTATGACTTCCGGGCATCCGGGGAAGATTGCTTTTTCAGCCTCGTTAAAACCACTGAACTCCTGGATGCCGAAGTTTGTACATGCCAGATCCAGATGCATCTGTGCAGTCATTCCCACAGGTGACAGGTCGTTAGGCCCGTGCCAGGCAGTGCGCACACCATAGGCTTCGCAGAAATGCGCCAGCTTTTTGGCCGGAGTAAGACCTCCGATATCACTGACATGAACACGTATAAAGTCGATCCACTGGTTTTGTACAAGAGTCTTCCACTCCACAGGATTGGTGAAAAGCTCTCCCATTGCCAGAGGGATAGTAGTCTGTTCCCGTATGATCTTAAAATAATCGGCCTGTTCGGGCGGAAGCGCGTCCTCCAGGAAAAATAATTTGTAGGGTTCCAGATCTTTGGCAAGGCATAGAGTATCTGCCAGGGGCAGCCTTTCATGTACATCATGCATGATCTCCAGGTCCCATCCGAAGTCTTTTCTGATCTGTTCAAACATTTTTACAACGCTCTGCATATACAGTTTTGGATGGTAATAAGCACCTGACGGGGCATTTTCAGGCCGGGTTATGGTCTGCATACTGCCGCCTGCATTGCCTCCGTACAGACCCAGATGGCATCGGATGTAACGGTAGCCCTGTTCCATATATTCATGGATCTTATCCTCCACCTGTTCCATGGTGGTTCCGTCCGCATGGCGGTATACAGCGATTCCCTCTCGGCACTTGCCGCCGAACAGACTGTAGAGGGGCATGTTGGCAAGCTTGCCTTTTATGTCCCAGAGTGCCTCGTCAACACCGGAGAGTGCATTGTTGAGTACCGGACCGCCGCGCCAGTAGGAACTGCCCATCATGGACTGCCAGATGTCTTCAATATTGTGGACCGACTTGCCAAGCAACATGGGTTTTAAATATTCTTCCACAGCAGTGACAACTGTTTTACATCTCCAGGTGAATGTGGCACAGCCGATGCCATATAATTCCGGTTCTGAGGTTTCTACTTTGACAACTACCAGATTGATATTCTGCGGCGCTGTGATAAAGGTTTTAATATCCCGAATTGTGATTTCTTTCATGATGATCTCCGTATTTTTAATGCCCTGCCTGACTGTTAGGTGATGCTATGATTTTTAATGTTTGACAGGTGCGTCTTTTAAGCTGCGGCTAAAAGCACACTTAAGAGTGTGTTCCGCAGTCTGTGCAGCAGTAAATATTACATTATAATATATAACATTTTTTATAAATCAATAGTGATTATTATTTGGTGAAAAATCACCATTTTTTTGTCAGATATTTTCAAAAAATTAAAAAAGAGATATACTGAAGCATAAAAGCAGCGGCAGCTATAAAAGCGGTAAGCGGTGAACTGTTACAAATAGTAAATAATAAAAACAGCCGGAGGTGCAGCGATGCAGATCAAGGTAAATGATTATGAGGAGACGGAACATTTTCGGGCTATCTGTGAGGACTGTTATAATATTTCGAGAACATGCGGTTATGACAGGCTCACAATGTCTCATATCCACAACACAAGCGAAATTCTTTTTGTGGAATCAGGGGAGGCGGATTATTACATAGCAGGAAAGAAATATCATGTGGAGCCATATGATATTCTTGTCATTGGGGCTATGGAATTTCACAGAAGCGTGATCACGGACCCACCGTATCAGAGATATGGGCTTACGATAAAACCTGCATATCTAAGAGGGATGATACCGGATAAAGACTTGCAGAAGGTATTTTCCACGCCGCCTGCGGAACGTTTCGTCGAATCTTATAAGCATATGGATCCGAAGATTTTTGCAAAACTGATAGGTCTGCTTCAGGATCTGGCAGAGGAACAGCAGGGAGAAAAGGATTACCGGGCACAGATGCAGAGGGGTGTCCTGACCCAGACAGCAGTGCTTCTGTTCAGAGTTCTTCGTATGGAAAAAGAAGCGGGGGAGATATCTGCCGCCGATACAGCCATGAGGGAAATAAAAGATCATATTGACCTTCATTTCCAGGAAAGGCTTACACTGGAGACTTTGAGCCGGCGCTTTTATCTCCATCCATCCACCATCAGCAAGGAATTCAAGCGCTGCTGCGGACATAACCTGAACAAATACATCAACATGGTAAGGATCTGCCGTGCAGCCTCTCTATTGGAAACCGGTACAGACAGTGTGGCTGAGATTTCCGTCAAATGCGGTTATGAAAGTGAAAACACATTCCTGAGACAGTTTCGGTCTATTATGGGGATGTCACCGCTTCAATACCGGAAGTCTATGCGAGAATGGATGAGGAAAATGAGTGAGGGGAAATAGTCCGGCAGCAAAACACTTATTTGGTAAATACTGGTAATTCATTTACAGCGATTGCGTTATTCTCCTCAAAAGCTATAATTGTGGAATAACACCATACACAGGAGGCCTGCCAATGCAGAAAGAAATTACCTTTACCATGAAGACAGAATTGATCGAAGAATTTTCCTGTCACTTATACAGACAGGAGAAGACAGCGGCAACCATCAGGAAATATTCCACAGATTTAAGAACATTTTTGGGATATCTGGGGAATGACAGGCAAGTACACAGAATCCGTCTTTTGGAGTACAAAGAATGGCTGAGACAGCAGTATGCAGTGAGCAGCGCCAACTCCATGCTGGCGGCAGTCAACTGTTTTTTAGATTATATGTGTTTTCCAGAACTGAAAGTGAAAAGTTATAAAGTACAGAAGCGTATGTTTTTGGATTCGGAAAAAGAAATGACAAAGAGGGAGTACCAAAAACTGGTAGAGACAGCAAGGAGAAAGGAGAAAAGCCAGCTTGCCCTGATACTGGAGTCAATCTGTGCTACCGGTGTCAGGGTAAGTGAACTGAAGTATCTGACAGTAAAGAACCTTCAGGGCGGTCGTCTGGAAGTGTCCAATAAAGGGAAAACACGTATTGTCCTGATTCCGGAGAGCCTGCGGAAAAAACTTTTATGTTATGCCGGAAAGCAGGGAATCAAATCAGGTCCTATTTTTGTCACCAGAAATGGGAAACCCAAAGACAGAAGCAATATATGGACAGAAATGAAACTATTGGCAGAGCAGGCAGGAATCAAACCGAAAAAAGTCTTCCCGCATAATCTGCGCCATCTTTTTGCCCGTTCTTTTTATAAGACAACAAATAATCTTGCTGCACTGGCAGACGTTCTGGGACACAGCAGTCTTGAGGTGACAAGGATCTACACAGCAGATACGCTGAAGAAATTTCAGGGAATGATAGAACAACTGGATTTGATCGTTCCATAAAAAACGAGACATTAACACTACATAATAAGAATTATGTAGTTAATCTGAACGTTAATGCATCTGGTTAATAGAAATTTTAATACATATGGCAAAAAATGTCAACAAAATATGCTCGGTTTGTCTTTTAAGGACAGCGGGGTAATGAAATTATCTGAGATTTCCAATTCTTATACATATCAAAAAGAAGCCTGCAGGCAGATAAAAGCAGGCTCAAAAGAAAAGACGGCATATTCTGCTGTACCTCTCATAAGATTCCTTTAGAAGATGATCTTTTATTACCACATAATTCTTATTATGTAGTTAGAAAACAGCCGCAGGAAGGACAGAAAGCCGGAGGGAGCAGGGTATGATTGAAACAGGTCGAAAAAAGTTCCTCAGAAAAAGTAAAGAAATTAAAAACAGAATGCCAAACCATGTGGAAGAGATGGGACTTGGCAGAAAATTGACAGATAAACTGAAGAGTCACAGGATTGAGTATGTCACGGATATCCTGTCATGCACAGAGAAAGAGCTGCGGGAAACCGTAGTGCTGAATGACAGGGAGATGTCTTTGCTGCGGGAAAAGATGCGAGAATTCCAGCTTGATTTTTGGGATGAGCTGTTTTGAGTGTGTATCTTGGTTGCGGCTTTGGGGATGAGCTGGTGATCTTCCTTTCATTCAAGAATTTTCCCTGGCAGAAATAGAAAAGGTACGGCTGTCCAGCCTGCCTGAAGGGTTATCGTTATTGCCAAAATTAGAATTAGTGGTAAGATTATAATATAGCCAAAGGAAAATGCAAGAAGAAAGGAATGGATAATATGGAATTTTCGGAACTGGCAAAAAGGAGATACTCTGTCCGCTCTTACAATGGAAAGAAGGTGGAGCAGGAAAAAGTAGAAAAAATACTGGAAGCCGCCCATGCGGCGCCTACAGCCGCAAATCTGCAGCCTGTCCGGCTGTTGGTGATCTGGCAGGAGGAAGGACTTAAAAAATTGGCAAAAGCGGCAAATATTTACCATGCGCCGCTTGCCATAGTGGTATGCGCGGACCACAGCAAAGCATGGGTACGTCCCTTTGACAAAAAGCAGACCTGTGACATTGATGCCTCCATCCTCACGGACCATATGATGCTGCAGGCCGCGGACCTGGGACTTGGCAGTGTCTGGATCTGTTATTTCAAACCTGATGTGTTGCGGGAAGAATTCTGTATTCCAGAGAATCTGGAGCCTGTCAATATACTTGCAGTGGGTTATAGTGACGAGGTGCCTCCATCACCGGACAGACATGAGCAAACCCGAATAACCATCAAAGAGCTGGCCTCATTTGAACATTTTAGTGATAGGGGAGAATTATAATATGACGGAAGACTTTGTTTTTAATGAGAAGGTACATGCATTTTTGATCGGATCGTTTTACCAGAAGATGAAGGAAGCAGAAGGCCCGGCCGGAGTGGAATGTTTTAGGAAGGCTGTCCAGAAAACAGCGGAGCAGCGGGGACACCGTATGGCTTTGAGAGCCATGCGTGACAAAAAGCCACTGGATTATAATACATACATGGCATATGGGGAGATATATGCCACCCTGCCGGGTAAAATGGAGATGGCCGGGGAGTATCCTGGTCTTTGAACAGAAAAGCGTGCTTCACAATGCACCCTGTTGTCGTCTTGTATTCAGGAATGCCGGGCTTGACAACAGTGTGCCGGTCTCAAAAGAAGCGAAAAAGGGATGGGATTATCACTGCGGTCATTATTACAAAACCTTCAGTGAGTATGTGCGCACTGTTTTTTCAGATGGGGAAATTATTTTAAAAAGAGTTGATGAGAAATTCGCGGACAGATTCGGAGAAAAAAGCCTGGATATACTGCAGGAATATCTGAAAACGGATTTTAATCTCATAAGCGGTGACGCGTTTTAAAAATGCGGGTGCATTGAAAATCATGTTCAATGCATCCGCATAAATATTTATGTGAAGTAACGGGTATTTATACATCATAAACCGCCCAGTTCTGTTCTCCTTCCTCTCGGATACGGATTTCCGGAAAACTCTGTATATACTGCTTGAACTGGGAAAAACCGTAATCCCGCACTTTAAAATCGCCAAAACGGTTCCGGATCTTATTGCTGAGTGTACCCAGAGGAACACCCTGGCGGCCTGCATTTCTTACAAGCTGTATCACATATTCCTCCAGCATTTCTTTTTTGCTTTTGTCCTCATAGAGGGTGACGGATACCTGAGTCCCTTCCTGCTGCAGTTTTAATTTGGGGAAGGATTCCAAAAATTTTGACAGAAGGCTGTATCCGTACCGCCTCACATCAAAGTCAGGATATAACTTGACCAGGCGGCTTCCGACTTCACCCAGGCCTGTGATTTTATCGTTATTCTGATTCTCTGTGATGATCTTGACAACAGCCTCCTCGATCTGTGTCTTGGAAACCACGTCGGCATTGTCCTGCTTCGTGCCTTTTTCCATGGTATGGATCGTGGGCTTTTCCTCTTTTTCTATGGCATTGTCTTCAAGCAGAAGCTCCAGTACCGTAAAAATATCACAGGCTTTTCTGAAAGAGGAAGGTGTCTTGTCCTCCCCCATGCCGATGACATTTTTGCCGCTTTCCCTCAAACGGCTTGCCAGTTTTGTGAAATCACTGTCACTGGAAACCAGGCAGAATCCTTCTAATTCACTGGTATACAGCATGTCCATAGCATCAATGATCATTGCGGAGTCCGTTGCGTTTTTTCCGTGTGTATAGCTGAACTGCTGAATCGGTGTGATGGAATTTTCCAGCAGAACTTCTTTCCAACTGGAATTATAAGTGCTGGTCCAGTCACCGTATATTCTCTTGTATGTAACATTTCCGTATTTGGAGAGTTCATCCAGAATTGGCTTGATGTATTTGGCTGAGACGTTGTCAGCGTCGATCAGCAGTGCGTATTTATCTTCCATATTTCCCTAACCTCTTATTCCGATGTTTTTTCACACATCATATCAAAAGTATAACATATAAAATTAGTTTTTGGTACAGAAAAAAAGCGCGTAATATGACAGAAGTTTTCATTTGTTACTGTTCAAAAAACCACGCTTTCAAACACGCTTCAGCATATTGTGGACTAATATCATTTACTGTGAACAATTACATTAACTTTTTATACAGGTTCAGAAGGAAGATACCGCATAATATGTCTGCAAATGCCCATACTAAAAGGAAAAAAGAAAGAAGGGCATGGAACGTGGAGACACATACCAAAAAGCTTTTAGAGGAATGTAACTCAGGATGCAAAATGGGTATTAACAGCATGAAGCAGATCAGAGAGTATATCAAAGATGAGAAACTCAGAGATCTGACTGATGAATATATCCGCAAACATCAGGATCTGGAACTGGAGACTTCCCGGCTGCTGGAACAGTCAGGGGAAGAGGAAAAAGCACCGAGTCCTATGGCCTCTGCATTTTCACGGGTGACGACTGAGGTGAAACTCATGATAAAAGATGACAGAGGACAGATCGCAAAACTTTTGACAGAGGGCTGCAGTATGGGGATACAGGGAATCAGTAAGGCCGTGAACCAATACTCTCATGCTTCCACAGACAGCACGGCGCTTGCAAAACGCCTTGTCAGATCAGAAGAAAATTTTATGAGAGATTTAAAGCCGTTTCTTTGAGCATTTGGAGCAGGTCCGGCATGCTTTGTCTGATAACAGGACTTTGGAGGTTTTGAGATGCTGAAAATGAAAGCCGGAAAATATTTGGCAGTTGCCCTGAAAACAGCCATAGGAAGCTGCACTGCCATACTTGCGGCAGAGCAGTTTCACCTGGATTTTGCCAGTTCAGCGGGTATTATTGCTCTGCTGACTTTGATCAATACGAGATGGGATACCCTCAGGCTTTCTGCTGTGAGGCTTATTTCTTTTTTTGCCACCGTGATCCTGGCCTGGATGATCTTCAGTCATATGAGCAGGGAGTGGATCACATATGGGGTGTTTGTATTTTTGCTGGTGGGGATCAGCTTGTTTGTGGGATGGCAGAATACCATGTCTGTCAATGCAGTTATCGGAACACATTTCTGGACCACGCATGACTTCGGGGCAGCTACCATATGGAATGAATTCTGTCTTGTTTTTATCGGTATAACAGTGGCTGTCCTGCTGAATCTGTTTCAGCGCAACCAGAGCAGAAAAAAGCAGATTTTGCAGGATATGCGGTATGTAGAGGCCAGACTCCAGGATATTCTTGAAATGCTGGCAGACTATCTTATGCAGAGGGAAAACGAGGCGGATGTATGGGAGGAGATCGCCCATCTGGAGGAACATCTCTCTCATTCCATGGAGCGGGCTTATGAGTATGACAGAAATACATTTCTTCCGCACACGGAGTATTACAATCATTATATTGAGATGCGGACCAGGCAGTGCAGTATGCTGCAGAGCCTTCACTGGGAAATACAGAAGATCCGTACTATGCCCAGCCAGGCAGAGACCATTGCAGAGTACATTACTTACATGAAAAAATATGTGGAGGAGAAAAATATTCCGAAAAAACAGATAGAACGGCTACGCCAGGTAGAAGATGCGTTCCACGAGGCACCCCTGCCCGTGACAAGAGAGGAATTTGAGGGAAGGGCTGTCTTATATCACATTATGATGGATCTGGAGGAATTTTTGCTCTATAAAAAGCGGTTCATTGAATCTCTGAGTGATAAACAGAAGAAAATCTATTGGGAAACTGAAAAAAAGCAGTGAATCATGGGCTTGTACTGGAGTTAAGCCCATGATTTATGATAGAATAGACATATGTATAAATATACGCAGAAAGGATGGAAAAAGTGTGAAAAAAATTATAACCGCAGTCTTATGCTTACTGGCTGCTTCACTGTCCCTGTCCTCCTGCGGCAGGGAAAAAGCAGAAGGCGCAGCCGGGCGGCAGGCGGAAGAGAGGACAGGAAAAGTCCTGGTGGCTTTTTTCTCCTACGGCGGCAACACAAGAATGCTGGCAGAGACGGCTGCCCGGTATACGGGCGGGGATCTGTTCCGGATAGAAACTGAAAAATCTTATTCGGAAGATTATGATACCTGTCTGGAAGAGACGGCCAGGGAGATGGAGGAGAACGCACGTCCGGCACTTGCTTCCCATGTGGTACATATGGAAGAGTATGATGTGGTGCTGCTGGGGTATCCCATATGGTGGGGCAGCATGCCCATGGCTGTAAATACCTTTCTGGAGGAATATGATTTTAAAGGTAAAGTTATTGCGCCCTTCTGTACCCACGGAGGCAGCGGGCTGGGCAGCAGTGTGGAGGATCTGAAAAAAATATGTCCCGAGGCAGAGGCAGCAGAGGGGCTGGCTGTCTATGGTTCCAAAGCGGACCAGTCAGAGGATCAGGTGAAAGAATGGCTGGACAAACTGGGACTGTATGGGGAGGAGCAGGACAGGGAATAGGAGATAGAGGAATAGGAGATAGAGGAATAAGAGATAGAGGATTAGGAGATAAAGGAATAGGGGGATATGAACTTATGAAATCAAACAGAGAAGCTGTGTGGGAGGTGCTCACACAGATCAATCAGGTAATCCTGGGAAAAGAGACATTGACGGCTGAGGTGCTGGCAGCGCTTCTGGCGGGAGGCCATGTGCTTTTGGAGGATCTGCCGGGTTCAGGGAAGACAACCCTGGCACTGGCATTGTCAAAGCTTTTGGGACTGGACTGGAAAAGAGTACAGTTTACGCCGGATGTGCTGCCATCGGATCTGACCGGATTTTCCATATACAGAAAAGACCTGCAGAGATTCGTCTATCAGCCGGGTGCCGTGTTCTGTAATCTTCTTCTTGCAGATGAGATAAACCGTACGTCGCCGAAGACCCAGTCTGCCCTTTTGGAAGTCATGGAGGAGGAGCAGGTGACGGTGGAGGGAGTGACCAGGAAAGTACCTGCCCCGTTTTTTGTCATAGCCACGCAGAATCCCACAGGGACGGCAGGCACGCAGATGCTGCCCCCTGCACAGATGGATCGTTTTATGATATGCACTACTATGGGGTATCCCGATTTTGCCAGTGAGGTGGAGATGGCAAAAGGAACCGGAATTGAACGAAGGACTGACCATTTGATGCCTATGCTGAATGCACAGGTGCTTCAGAATATCAGACAAGAGGTGGAACAGATATTTGTCCATGACTCTGTCTATCATTATATTGTGAAGCTTATCACTGCAACCAGGAGAAATCCTCATTTTGAAGCCGGCGCCAGTCCGAGAGGAACCATATCACTGGTGCGCATGGCTAAGGTCACAGCCTGGATAGCCGGGAATGACTTCGTATCCCCTGCAGATGTGTCTGCCCAGTTTATTCCTGTGGTCAATCACAGGGTAAGGCTGAGTACCAGAGCGCGTATGGACGGTGTGGAAAAAGAGAATGTGCTTGCCGGTATTCTGGAACATGAGGAGAGACCATTCTTTAAGGGGAGATGACAGATGAGAAAATTACTGGTAACGCTGGTACTGATTTTGTTTTTTTATCTGGCGGGGCTTTACCGTTCTTCCTCTGTTATGATATTTCTCTCGGCATCTCTGGTTTTTATGGCAATTTTGGGAATTTTATCTAAATATCTGGTACGCAGACTGGAAATTCGGCTGGAGCCGGAAAGGAATACTGTGTCAAAGGAGAGTACGATGACAGTGACACTGGTAGCGGTCAATCATTCCCGGGTGCCTGTCATGAAGTTTGAAGTACGTCTTAAGATATGGAATCAGGGGACATCCAATGCCGAAACGAAAAAGATACAGGGGTATGTTCCGGGAAAAGACACTGCGAGGATAGGGGTGGAAGTCTCTCCAAAGCACTGCGGGATCTTGGAAATCAGCGGAAAGAAGGCGAAAGTTTGGGACCCTCTGTGTCTCTTTTGCGGACAGAAAAAGACAGCGGCTTCCTTTCGGGCAGTGGTGCTTCCAAAGGGTTATGAGATGCAGTTTTCCATGGAAAGCCTGCTTTTTGGTATGGAATCAGAAAACGGAAACAGCAGGCCCGGAGCACAACCGCCTGAAATCTATCAGGTCCAGGCTTACCGCCCCGGTGACGGACTCAGGGATATTCATTGGAAACTGACTGCCAGAAGCGGTGAACTGCTCAGCAAGCAGTATTGTGCAGAGGTTCAGGCTCCGGTATTTGTATTCTGGGATATCAGGGAGGACAAGCCTTTAAGCACCGGGCAGATGGACACATTCTGGGAGCTTTGTTATGGAGTGAGCGCAGGCCTTCTGAAGGAAAATGTCAGCCATTCGGTAGGATACTGGGACAGGCAGACCGGGCTGATACAGGTGTATTCCATTGCGTGCCATGAAGATATTATGAACAATCTGTGTGAAATGATACGCAGGGACGCGCTTTTTGAGGAAAAGGGATATCCGGATGAATTGTATTTAAAAGAGATGTACCAAAGGCAGGAGGAAGGGGAAATGGTTCTTTCCATGGACACGTCCCTCAGATTACATTTATACAATAAACTGCTGTTTCAGTTTTCAGAGGAGGATTATGTGGAAGAGATTAAGAAAGAGAGATTTTTACTCAGCTGACAATGGAAAAAAAGCGGGAAAAACCAGTGGACCGGTCAGCGGCCTGCTCTTTTTCGTCTGTTATTTTTGCGGGCTTTGGGGATATCTGCGGCTGTGCTCATTGATCTTCAGGTTGAATTACAGTTTGTGGCCGGTGGCCTTTGTCCTGGCTGGAGCCTGTGCGGGGCTTTGGCTTCTTCAGGATATTGTGAAGTGTAAACCGGTCTTTGTGATATTTGTGGGCATTGCCGCCGCCGGAGGCATGTTTTGGGCAAAGCGGAGTATGTATCTTACCAATATGAAAATGCTGTATGCGGCCGGAATGTGGAATATGAGAGCGATTTTTGTTATTAAAGTGACAGGTCTGTTGTGTATCTGCATGATTTTGGGTCTGCTTTTTATTTACCTGACAGCGAATCTGGCAAAACAGGGATGGATTTTTTACTTTATTACCTTTCCCCTTGTGTTTGCCGCAATGATGGCGCAGGCAGATTTGGATATATGGACCCTCTGTTTTCTGGCTGTTTTTCATTTGGGAAACCGTATGGCCGGTGTTGCGTCCAAGACCCGCCGGAAATCAGGACAGCCAAGGGAAGGCATTTATAAAAATGCGGGAAGGGCAGTTCTTGTGCTTGCGGTCTTCTTTTTAGCTGCTGTGGGTATTGCGGGAAGAGGAGTTTCAAAGCATATGGATACCCTGTACGAGGTCCCCTTAAAGACCGGTGAACGTGCCTGGCGCATGGCGGCAGGTCTGTGGCTTCCGGAATCCGTCAAGGGCCAGGTAAACCGGGGCGGACTTTATCCAAGCGGCAGAGAGCAGATGGAAGTCATTCTCCCGGAAAAGCCCAAGGAGGATCTGTACCTTAAAAGCTTTGTGGGTGATGTGTATGAAAGCGGTGCCTGGAAGGCAGCCGACCGTGAGGCTTTTTATGAAAGCCTGGACGGAGAGTACGCGGCTCAGGAGGGCGCGGACGCCAGAAAATATTTTGAAAACAGGCAGTTTTATATGATTCGTTATATTCTCTCCGGTTTGGGAGGTACAGATGGCTATGAAAATGTACCGGGTGAAAAGAATGTGGAATTGCGGTCTCTGGCTCTGGAGAACAGGATAGTATCGCTGCCCTATATTTATGGGGAAGAGTATGGGGATGATAAGGTGCACAGGGGAACCATGTACACAGAAGAGGACTTTAAAACCGTGCTGGCTATGGCGGACGCAGATACAAGACTCAGATTTGAGGAGGAGGAGCGTGCCTACAAAACCTTTGTGGAGCAGTCCTGTCTTGCAGTTCCTGAGGAGCAGGTACCACAGCTTGTGAGCATCTGCAGGTCTTATGATAATTCAGGAACTGATGAGGTTACCGGATTCATTCAGGCCTGGCTCCAGTCAAATGCAGCCTACTCCTTGAATCCTGGCGTGGCGCCCATCGGAAGGGACCCGGCAGAGTATTTTATATGTGAGCAGGGAAAAGGATACTGTCAGCATTTTGCCACCGCGGCGGCACTTATGTACCGGATCTACGGGATTCCGTCCCGCTATGCTGTGGGATTTAGGGCAGCACCGGAATTATTTGAGGAGCAGGAGGACGGCAGATATAAGGCGGTTATCACAGATGTGCAGGCTCATGCGTGGGCTGAGATTTATTTAGACGGTGAAGGATGGATCCCAGTGGAGACAACCCCGGCAGCGGGGGCACAGCAGGCAGGGAACGGCTTGGAAAACGGAGAATACATGCCAAATGCAGAGACTGCAGCCGAAGCAGCCGGAACGGAATATGAGACCCGCCGGGAGAATGGAGCAGAACAGGATGATCAGGCTGCTCCGGATGAGGAAGAAGGCCAGACGGAACCGGGGAAGGAAGAGACTGCTGATGGAACAGAAAACGGTCAGGAGGATGAGAACAGCGCACAGAAGGAACAGAAGGACAGCGGTTCAGATCAGAACCGTAGAAATAAACTACTGGGGAGTATTCGTTCCTTTTTTGTCAGGATGGCACCAATATTTGCCGCGGCAGCAGGGATTGCCTTTATATGGGGGATGATTTGCCTTCGGCGGTATGCCATTCTGCGCAGGCAGGAAAAATATGGCGCTGGTCAGATCATGGTCAGAATGCTGGAAGTTCTTGGGATGGCAGGGAAGATGAAGGACTGTGACGCAATGGGAGCGGATTTCTCAGAAAAGCTGTCCCATGCAGTTCCCTCTATCAGCAGGGAGGAAGCCGTACAGATACAGAGAGCAGCCCTTCAGGAGAGCTTTGGAAATGAAGAGATTTCTAAAATGCAGGGAAGGGAAACGCGCCGTGTCTATAAGAAAGCATGTTCTTATGTCTATAAAAACCTGCCGTGGTATAAAAAAATGTATTTCCGGTATGGAAAGGTATATGGATAAACGCATTCGCAGCAGAGGGCAGGATATCCGGGCTACTTTCTGCTTTTGTCCGTAACTGTTAGAAACTGAAAAGCTATAAAAAGACGAAAAAAGAGGCTGCGCATAGAAATGCGCGGCCTCTTTTTGGCAGTCAGGAATTATGCTGCACAAACATTAACTGCTTTCAGTTTTCTGCTGTCTTTCGGATCCTGCTCTGTATCAAATGTTACTCTCTGTCCTTCGTCAAGGCTTTTGAATCCATTGGAAACAATAGCGGAAAAATGTACGAATACATCCTCTCCTGTATTGGAATCAGTAATAAATCCGTATCCCTTCTGAGCGTTAAACCATTTCACTGTACCGTTATTCATAATCAGTACCTCCATATATAATATTTGGTCGTAATAAAATAGAAAAAAGCCAACTCAACAATGAATTAAATGGAATCATTGTCTGGTCGGCTCTAAATTCAAATTAATCACTTTTTGTATCATATCATGGAGAGAAAGGAATGTCAAGAATATTTTTAGAAAATAATTACAAAAAATAATTACAAAAGAAAATGGAAAAATTTCTGTGCAACAGAAGAAGTTTGAATACCCACTTATTTAAAAGTGAGGATATGAAGGCGCAGTTTGTTGCGTTAGGCAGGAAGTGAAGTTATAATGTTGGTAGACAGGATCAAGTTAAAAAATATAAAATATGAAATGGAGGATTAGATATGTTGGAAATCGGAATAAAGGCACCGGAATTCAGACTGTTGGATCAGGATGGGAAGGAAGTGGCTCTGAGTGATTTCAGGGGGAAGAAAGTCGTGTTGTACTTTTATAGTAAGGATAATACGGCAGGGTGTACAAAGCAGGCCTGTAATTTTGGAGAGCTGTATCCGCAGTTTACGGAGAAGGGAGCTGTGGTGCTTGGCGTCAGTAAAGATACGGCAGCATCCCATAAAAAATTTGCTGAGAAATATCATCTGCCCTTTCCTTTGCTTTCCGATACGGAGCTTAAGGTGATCCGGGAATATGATGTATGGAAAGAAAAAAATATGTATGGGAAAAAGGTTATGGGAGTGGTGCGGACCACCTACCTGATCAACGAGGATGGAATCATAGAAAAGGCCTTCGGCAAGGTCAAGGCAGCGGATAACCCGGCGCAGATGCTGGGAGAAATCTGAGAGGTATCAATGAGAAGGGACAGGGCTGTTTTAGGGGTTTTTTCGTGTATGCATTTTCTTGTGGATGCTGCCTGCGCGTTTGCCATGTATGGGGTATTTAAGGGGAGGGATGCCTGGTACTGGTATATACTTTTATATAATTTCTGTGCTTTTGCTCTGCAGATGCCGTTGGGGGTGGTGCTTGATGGAATCTGCAGAGGGAAGAATACAGTGGAAAAGTATAGATGCTCTGCCGTGTTTGCTGTTTTGGGAGTTGTGTTTACTTTGGCGGGGGGATTTACACATGTGATCGTTCTGGGCATTGGAAATGCACTGTTTCATGTAGGGGGCGGCGTAGGGACGATATGGACCAGTGAAGGAGAGCGCAGTGTGTGCACACGCCTGGGCATATTTGTGGCATCTGGAGCCTTGGGGCTGTTTTTGGGAAATATGTGGAGCCGGTTTGCATATAAGACATGGATCGCCTTTACGGGGACATTTTTGTTGCTGTGTTTTGGGGGAATGCTCCTGTGGCTGGGACGGGGGGAAGGTTTTGGAAGCTCATGGGGCAGATTTGGTAAGCACAAGGCAGTGCCGGAAAGAAGTATGGTAGTTATCTGCTGTTTTCTGGTAGTGGCTCTGAGGTCTTATGTGGGGATGTCGGCTGCGTTTCCCTGGAAGAATACAGTTTTTATGGGAGCGGTATGTGCTGCGGCTGTCGCAGGCGGTAAGGCGGCGGGAGGATTGCTGGCTGACCGGATTGGGATATACAGGGCAGTGGTGGGTTCTCTTATTTTGGCGGCTTTGATGTATGGATTTGGCAGATTTTGGGGAGCAGGGGTATTAGCCCTTTTATTTTTTAACATGACTATGCCTCTGACACTGTATCTCATGTGGAATGTGATGCGGGAACAGCCGGGGCTGGCCTTTGGGATGCTGACATTTGCCTTGTTTTTGGGATTCTTACCGGTTTATTTTCCTTGTATGCCGCCATTGGATTATCGGGTGATCGGAAGTCTGGGAAGCTTGATCTCTCTTTTCCTGCTTGTTGTTGTGATAAGACGGAAACGGAAGGGGCTTGATCCGGGGAAAGGAGCGGCAGATGGTACTGTATCTGATTAAAATGTTTGGTATTTCGCTGGGGCTTACACTTGTTATCGAGGAAGCCGCCGCGTGGTTTTATGGGATAAGGCGCGGTAAGGATTTTCTGCTGGTCTGTCTGGTCAATATACTGACAAATCCGGCCGCTGTTTTCCTTGCATGGATTTGGAGGATGTATATGCCGTATGGGGGAAGATTCCTTTTTTATCTTGCGGTGGAGACAGCAGTGGTTATAACAGAAGGACTGATTTACAGAGCTTATCTGCAGGAGGGCAGACATCCAATGTGGTTTTCACTGGCGGCAAATGGATTCTCATTTCTTCTGGGATTTTGTATTTGAAAGTGTATTTGAAAAGGGGGGATACATATGAAAAAGGGATTTAGGGTATTTTTGCTTCTGGTTGTCTGTTTGGGAATTCATGTTACGGATGTTTCAGCGGATTTGATCTTTGAACCGCAGAATGCCTTTTACAAGCTTCATGCGAATAAATGTGAATATGTGAACCACACTTATACTGTCAATGGCTACGGAGGGAAAACAGAGCTTTATAAAAGTCCGTTGTCTGACAAAGTGATGGCAGTCATGAAAAATAATGAGGAACACTATATTTCTTATGTATATACAGACGAAAAGGGGAATAAGTGGGGACTTGTTGAGGATTCGGAGAATAAAGAGGGCTGGGTTCCCATGGTGTATATGTTTACTCATTATTGTGGAGATTCCTTTCTGGAGGAATATAAATCACAGATAAAAAAAGAGGAAGGCAGTATTGATATTGACAGCGGAGAGAAGATTTATTACTTTGCATATCCCGGTTCGGGTGATCCTTTTAATGTGAATAATGTGAAAATGGAGGGACATTCCCTCAATTATGACCGTGTTTTTACAGATGAGGAAGGACTTAAATGGGCTTATGTAAATTATTATTATCAAGGATGGCATACATTTTGGATATGTATGGATGATCCGTCCAATTCAAATCTTCCTGTTCGGGAGGTTGACAATGAGATGCCGGAACCGCCGGAATCTATTGACCGGGTAGGCGGAGGGATCACAGTTTCTGTCTGGCTTGTGGCCGGACTTGTGGCAGTGGTCATGATGGTTACCGGATGTTTGATCTGGGGGACATACGGAAAAAGAGGAAAATTATGAAGAATAGGAGATATTTATTTCTGTTGGTATTTTTATGTTTTGTTTTACAGACCACAGTGGTGCGGGCAGATCTGATTTTTGAACCGCAGGACAGCTTTTATGAAAAGCATGCAGATTCCTGTAAATATGTGAACCGCACATATATTGTCAATGGATATAATGGGGAGACAATTGTCTATGAAAGTCCAGAATCTGCGAAAAAAGTTATAACTGTTAAGAACAGGGAAAAATACTATATTTCTTTTGTCTACACGGACAAGAAAAATGTGGAATGGGGATTTTTAGAGGACGGACAAGAGAACAGCGGCTGGGTACCTATGGATTATATGTATCCGGTATATAATAGCCAATCCTTTTATGAAGAGTACAGGGATAAGATCACATCAGACGATGGTGTTATACCAAATGTGACAAAAGGAGACGTCATATATGGATGGGAATATCCGGGAGCTGAGAGAAAATTTAAGTTAAAAGTCGAAGAGGATACCTTTGATTATAGTTCCATGTTCACAGACGAGGAAGGACATCAGTGGGGAAATGTAGGGTATTATAGGGGAGACAGGGATTTCTGGGTGTGTATCGACGAGCCGCAAAATCCTGATCTGCCGGTCAGGGAAATAAATAACAATATGACAGAACCGCCGGAGAAAATTAACGGAGTGCCTGGTACTTCCGTGGAAACAAAGAACAGTACGAAGGTGAATGTGGTAAATGGAGATACAGAAAAACAAAGCATAGAAAAAGGGGATACAGCCGGGTCCGGTGCAGAAAATGTCATAGCTGCGGCTGTGCTGATCGGCCTGACAGTTGTGGTCACAGGGATTCTGATCTGGAAGTTTTTTGGGAAAAAGAAGTGATCACCAGACTGCTAAAAAGGAGATTCAGATGAAAAAAGGAAAATATATGCTCCTGGCAATACTGCTTTGCTTAATTTTTCAGGCAGAAATTGTACGCGGAGATATCATTTATGAGCCTAGTGATTTTTTCTGGCACATCCATTCCGAACAGTGTGTCTATAGAAACCGCAGCTATATTGTCAATGGACGAGGAGGCAGGACAAGTCTCTATACCAGCCCCATCTTCTTTAAAAAGCCGTCTGTATTGAAAAATGGTGATTGTTACAATGTTACATATGTCTATACGGACAAGAAGAATAATGATTGGGGATATATTGACGGCAATGGAAAAAAGGGATGGGTTCCGCTGGCGTATATGTATCCGGTATATGACAGCACGTCCTTCAAAGAGGAGTATGAGAGCCGGCTGACCAAGGAGAACGGTGAATTGGAAATGCAGGCGGGGGATGTTGTTTACGAATGGAACTATCCCGGCTCTGAGAACCCGTATGGTATGGAAATAGACAGTGAAACCACTGTTTACTATGGACCGGTTTTCAAAGACGAAGACGGGCATAGCTGGGGAAATGTAGGATACTTGTTCGGAAACAGGGACTTTTGGATTTGTATTGATGAGCCATGGAACGGAGATCTGCCGCGCAGGGAAATCAGCATTGAAATACAGGAACCGCCGGAATCTATTCAGAGAGAATATGGGATCTTCTATGTTATTGTTGTATTTGGAATGATCGCGGCGGTAATATATGCTACAAAAACCCTGATACAGAAGTTTTATAGGAAGATTGTATAAATTACAATCCTATGATGAAGCCCTGGCAGGATGAATATACTCGCCCATTAAAAGCTGAGTATTAGAAATAGTATTGGATGCGGGATTATACTTAAAATAAGTTTATAAGGAGAGATTAATATGGCTGATATGCTTGTCAAATTATACAATATCAACTCATTTTCTGAGCAGGAGGATAGGCTGTTAGAACATGGAGTTAGAATAAAAAGAGCTTTAGCACCTGATAAAAGTAAAATTGTTGAATTTGCCCAGACATGTTCTAATGAAGATTACTCTGATGAGGTAGAAATCGCGTTTTCTAATCATCCCATTACCTGTTATATTGCAACAAAGGAGAAAAAAATCATAGGATTTGCCTGTTTTGAGGTTACTGCAAAAGATTTTTTTGGACCTATGGCAGTGTTGGAGGAAGAGAGAAGAAAGGGAATTGGAAAGGCACTATTATTGAAATCACTTCATTCTATGGAGGAATTAGGATATGCATATGCAATAATCGGGTGGCCCACAAAATCAGCAATTCCTTTTTATGAAAGATGTGTAAATGCAAAAATGGTTGAAGAGTGTTCTTCCGGTATATACAAACGAATGATAGAAATCGATGAATGATTAAAGTTGGGGTGCGAAAAAATTACTGGTCATACAACCAAGGTAGTAATTTCTCCGCACCCCGATTCTCTCGAAATATGTTTTCTACCAGTCTTTCATAACCTGAATGACCACATCCTCATAATCTCCGGTGATATCTTCATTATATCCCCCGTGTCTTACATTCGTCTCCACGCCCCAGCCGTTTTCCTGGTATTCCCAGATGTGATAAGGGACGCCTCTGTAATCAAAGTCCAGGCTGCCACAGCCGTCTACTTCGTTATATTGAAATTCCAGAGATTTTTCGTTCAGAAGATTTTGTATTTTTTCCAGGCGCATAAGCATTTCTTTCCTTTGTGTTTTCTATAAATAGTATTGTATCAAACAGAAAAGAAAATAGCCAGTATCCATGCGGAAAATGACAGCAGAAATTTTTTGACCGACCGGCCTATGTCTGTGTGCCGCGTGTTGAGTTCTCAGCTAAAATACAGAATCTTCATATGCGGAAGCTTTCTGGCAAGCTCCGCCCGGAAAAACAGTTCTCCTTCCTGCCTGGCAGACGGATGATACCCATATTTACCCCGGCCCCGGACCTGCATCAGCTCTTTGTCGTAAAGTTCCGGGGCATCCGGGAATGCGTCCTCATTGATCTTACGATGGACAAAGCTGTAGCTCATAAAGATGATTTCTATAAACGCGGTTTTTTTCACTTTTTCAGAGAGTTTTTCCGAGAGGACAGTGATCAGTTCACGGTACAGATCCTGCCAACCGGGAAGGAAAATAACAGGGGCAATGAGGATACCGCAGGGATAGCCTGCCTCGCACATTTGATTCAGGGCCTCGATTCGTTTGTTCAGCGGCGAGGTGCCCAGCTCGATTTGGCGGATGATCTTTTCCGGGTTTACGCTCATACGGAAAATGATCCTGCCGCCGTGCTGGAGGGGAAGAAGAGGAGCGACATTTGCAAATTTGGTTGGAAATGTAAGACGGCCTTTTTCATTTTTTGCAAAGCGCTCTATGGTCCATTCCAGATTATGGGTGATGGTATTTTCAAGGACCAGGTCACTGTTGCTGCCGATTTCAAAGGTGATATTTTCCGAAGAGCGGTTTGCGGTTTTCATGATCTTATCAAGCATTTCTTCCCGGTTTACGAAGAGACGCAGATAGGAGCATTTATTGTAGTTGCAGACCAGATAGCAGTACAGACAGGCGGCAATGCAGCCGGATGAAGTGTAAGGTACCAAAAAGTCAGAGACTTTGGCATTGGGGACATGCCGATGGGTTTTGCGGATGCCGATAATGAGATACTGCTTCATTTCCCGGAAATCGGAATTTGGGCGTGTGCGCAGTTCATCTATTTTATTATGGCTGTCAATGGGAATCCAGGTTCTGTCCTGATATTTTTGCTTCAGGTAATGCCCAAGTTCATAGCCCATGGCTGCTTCTTCATAGTAAATTTTGTCTGGAAACATATATACGGACCTCCAAGTTAGTATAAACTTAGGATGGCAGTTCCGGTGAAAAATATTCTCTGATCCCGCTCCGTATCTTCTGAGGTGTATCGCCGTACAGCTTTTTAAATGTGCGCATAAAAACTTTGTAATTACTGATCCCGTTTTTTTCCATAAGCACAGTGATACTGTCGTCTGTGTTTTTCAGATCTTCATATAAATGCATGGTGCGGACAGAATTCAGATACTCCAGAAAAGTCTGTCCTGTGTATCTCTTAAACAGACGGCAGAAGTATTCGCGGCTTACAGCCAGGCTTGCGGCAGCGTCATCCAGAGTAAGCTGCTCTTGAAAATGGTTTCGCACCCAGTCCATAACCTGTGTGACACGTTCCAGATCTCTGTTGGCCCTGGTCTCCGGTGCGGAGGGGAAAGCAGAACAGAAATTTTTATATAGGTGGTACAGAAATTCGTAGAGGTTGGCCGCAAAAAAGAACTGATAGCCACTTTCCTGACAGGTATAGGCATCCAGCATATGTTCCAGATTCCGGCGCAGACTGGAAAAAACATCTGCTTTCTCTGCAGGTGTGATCATGGTCTGAAAATGCAGGCTTGTGCCGGATGGCAGGAAATTTTGGAGCTGTCCGGCGGAAATCTGCAGCAGAATATAGCTGACAGAACCATTGGCCCGGGTCATGTGGAGTTCTTTGCTGTTGATGACCATCAGACTGCCTGGGGTGAGCAGATAGGAACCGGCCTGTACAACTGCGGTCAGCGCTCCTTTCATCATATATAAAACTTCCAGATAATCATGCCAGTGGGCAGGAATAGTCAGGTCTTTGCACTGGGAGAGCATGAATTTTGCAGGCAGACCGTTTGTCTCACTGATCTTCTCGTAATGGTATGGCATGGACTTTTCTCCTTTTAGACAGTAACTGTGAGGGGACTGAACAGTTATCGTTTGATTTATCAATACTGACAGAGAACCTTCTGGGAATATTCTAGCAAACCGGGAGGAAAATATCAATATCAGCCTATAAATAGTTAAAAAGAGCCGTAGAAATTTCCCGATTCATTCGTCATAATAAAAGACAGATAGTAACTGGAAAGACACAGAACAGTTACGGTAAATACAGATAAGTGATTCGGGAGGAATACCATGAAATTAAAAAACAAGACATTTACAGGAACTACTTCAAATGAAGTGACGGCCAGAGAGACAGAAAACAGAAAGCTTGCACGTTTGGCAGCAGCAGAAGGCTTTGTGCTTTTGAAAAACCAGGACCATATCCTGCCTCTGAAAAAAGGGATAAAACTTGGCCTGTACGGTGCAGGTGCGGTGAAAACCATCAAAGGGGGAACCGGCTCCGGTGATGTAAACGAGAGAGAATGTGTCAATATCTGCCAGGGTTTAGAAAATGCCGGATATGAGATCACGAGCAGCGCCTGGCTGGAGGCCTATGCATCCCTCTATGAGGAAACACGGCTGAAATGGCGGGATGAGATACTGGGGAAATTAGAAGCATATGACAACAATTTCTTTGAAGCATATTCCACTACACCGTTTTTTATGCCCTGTGGGAATCCGGTTGATGTGGATAAGGCTTCAGACGATGGCGCGGACACGGCAATCTATGTATTAAGCCGTATAGCAGGAGAGAACGCGGACCGTCACGACACAGAGGGAGATTATTATATTTCCGCAGAGGAAAAAGCGTTGATCGCCCAGCTTTCAAAAGCTTATGATTCTTTGGTGCTGGTCATCAATACAGGCGGCCTTGTGGATTTGGCCTTTGTGCAGGAATTTGACAATATAAAAGCTGTACTGCAGTTTGTACAGGCGGGACAGGAGGGCGGCAGTGCCTTCGCGGACGTGGTATCCGGAAAAGTGACACCAAGCGGTAAGCTGGCTGATACCTGGGCTTTCGATTATAAAGACTATCCGAACAGTGAAACCTTCAGTTTTAAAAACGGGGATGTGAATACAGAAAAGTATCAGGAAGGCATTTACGTGGGATACCGCTACTTTGACACATTTGATGTACCCGTGCTCTATCCGTTTGGTTTCGGCCTTTCCTATACAGATTTTATGATCTGTACGGAAGAGATCAAAACAGTAAATACAGAAAGCGGAAAGCCGGAGATCGCGGTAACTGTGAAGGTGACCAATACAGGAGATACATACTGCGGCAAAGAAGTCGTACAGATCTATGTTTCCTGTCCTCAGGGAAAACTGGCAAAAGAATACCGCCGTCTTGCCGGATTTGCCAAGACAGAGGAACTGAAGCCGGGAGAATCCTGCAGAATAACTATCACATTCCCGGTTTATCAGCTTGCCTCTTTTCATGAAGAAAATGCAGCCTGGGTTCTGGAGGAAGGAACCTATGGCGTCTGGACCGGAAATTCCATTCAGGGCGCCAAGCTTGCAGGAAGTCTGTGCGTGGACAAGGATGCCATTTTAGTGCAGTGCGAACATATCTGCCCGGTAAAAGAGGAGCTGACAGAGCTGACACCGGACAGCAGCAGGATGAAGGAGAAGGAGGCAGCGTGGCTTGAAAAAGCGGCAGGACTTCCCTCTGTACATATTGACGCGGAGAAAATAACAAAAGAGACAGTGGTTTACACAGAACTGCCGGAACGTTTTACCGGCAGGGCGGGAGAAATCGTGGAATCTCTTTCCGTGGAACAGCTTATTCAGATGTCTGCAGGCGATCCAGGGAAAGGCCAGGATGCAGTCCTTGGTTCTGCGGGGATCACTGTGCCCGGAGCAGCGGCTGAGACTTCCTCCGCGGCATCCGGTGAGCCATGGAATCTGCCCTCAATAGCTCTGGCAGACGGTCCTGCAGGACTGCGTCTGAACCAGAAGTATCAGGTTGTGGACGGGGAGATCGTGCGTGAAAACTTTATGAAATCCATTGAAAAAGGATTTTTTGCTGAGCCGTCACCGGAGGTGGGAACCGCGTACTATCAGTTCTGTACAGCCATCCCTGTGGGAACCCTCCTTGCACAGACTTGGAATGCAGAGCTTGTAAAAGAAGTGGGGGAAATGATAGGAAAAGAGATGGAGCTTTTCCAGGTGACTTTATGGCTTGCGCCGGGTATGAACATTCACAGAAACCCTCTCTGCGGAAGAAACTTTGAATATTATTCAGAGGACCCTCTGCTGTCAGGCATCATGGCTTCTGCCATGACTCTGGGTGTGCAGAAAGTGCCGGGATGCGGAACCACGATCAAGCATTTTGCCTGCAATAACCAGGAGGATAACCGTATGGGATCTGACTCCGTACTCTCCGAACGTGCACTGCGGGAAATCTATCTGAAGGGATTTGAGATCGCGGTGAAGAATTCCCAGCCAATGTCTATTATGACCTCTTATAATATGATCAACGGCGTACATGCCGCCAATTGCTATGACATCTGTACCAGGGCGGCCAGAGATGAGTGGGAATTTGCAGGAGCTGTTATGACAGACTGGACGACAACCTTTGCCTCACCGAGAGGTGAGTGTACAGCAGCAGGCTGTATGCGTGCAGGCAATGATATGGTAATGCCGGGTATACCAAAAGACCATGAAAATATCCGCCGGGAACTGGAAGAGGGAACTTTGGATATCCGTGAACTGAAACGCTGTATCTGCAATACGGTAAATCTGATCCTGCAGTCCAACCGGTATGAGAACGCGGTCAGCTATCTGGAACAGTTTGAAGGACTGGACGCATACCTGAGTGTAGAAAGATCAAACTAGGCTGTCAGAGTAAGATAGGGCTTGTGGTGAGGGCAAAGTAAAAAGAACGCCCGGTAAAAGGAACTTATAAAGAGGGAGCGGGAGCAATGAATGCCCGCTCCTTTCGTATTGCTATTTTTTGGCTCCTTTATTATAATAAAAACAGTTCCGAAACGGTTGTTGTCCGCAGACAAAGTCCTGTGGATCGTAACCGGTAACCGCGATATAGAAATGCTGAAAAAAGAGAAAGCAGGAGGTAGTCATGAAAAAATGGTATAATGAAGAATATGAGTGGGAAATTGAGGTGACAGGGTTCCTTCGCAGTGAACATACGGAGAGATACTGCAGAAACGGTGAAGAGATCGGGGACAAGTATACCTGTACCTATGGCTGTCCTGTAAATGCGGATGGGCAGGGAATCTGCTCCAAAGTAATGATGATGATGTTTCCTGTTATGGAGGCTGTCAGAAGCGGCGGAGATCTGGAGAACATCGGCGGGAACAGCAAATACAGCAAGGATATCGTATGTCCGGATGGCTGTGTTATGTTTAGAATGACAGCGAAAAAACTTGATAATGAAAATTTTTATAAGGGTAAATTTTTTGATTAGAATGTTTTTGGAAAATATTTTAAATTTTTGAAAGGATTCCTCCATTACGATCGTTTTATTAATAGAAAGAGGTTTTTCACACTCTTTTGACCGGGAAATTCCGGGAAAGAAAAACTTATAAACCATATTATAAAAGAGAAAAATTGGAGGAATGAAAATGAAATTTCATAAAAGAAAAGTTTTGGCGGCAGCTTCAGCAGGTGTGATCCTGGCGGGTACTATGAGTACAGTGGTTATGGCAGGCGGCAAAGGGGAATACAGCCGTCTGTGGTGCCGGAATACGGTGTGCAGTGTGTATGGAGAGGATTGTCAGAATCCGGGGGAGTGTGTAAACGGAGCAGACTGCCGGAATCCGGGGGAGTGTGTAAACGGAGCAGACTGCCGGAATCCGGGGGAGTGTGTAAATGGAGCAGACTGCCAGAATCAGAGGGAGTGTGTGAACGGAGCAGACAACCCAGACCAGAGTGGCTTTACAGACAGTGCTGCTGGTCAGAGCCAGGTCAATGTAGTAAAGAATGTTTCCGGTCAGAATCAGACGAACACCCTTAGTAACACAGTTGGCCAGGAGCAGAGTGAAGGTGTGGATTCCACATACACTGAAACAGTTGTGGATGCTTCCGGGAGTTATGGAGAACACCATAGCGAAAATTACAGCGGTAGTAATGGGGAATACCACAACGGAAATCATAATGGAGATCACAGCGGAGACAACGGTGAATACCACGACGGAAACCATAATGGAGATCACAGCGGAGACAACAGTGAATACCACGACGGAAACCATAACGGAGAACACAGCGGAAATAACGGAGAACATCACGGCGGAAATCATGGAAACCACCACGGAGAATAAAACATTTTACTATATAAAGCCGAAAGGATTCTATTCACATGATGACAAAATGGGATATCAATTTAATTGTGGAAGAATATGCAGATACCATAACCCGTATCTGTTATTCTTATGGAAAGAATTATGATGATACCCAGGACATTATGCAGAATGTGTTCTTAAAGCTGATGCGTGCTGATCCGGAATTTGACACAAAAGAGCACGAAAAGGCCTGGATCATCCGGGTCACTATCAATGAGTGCAAGGATTTCCTGAAAAGTATTTTTCACAGGCATACTTCCCTGGAGGAAGTACAGGAAATCCCTATAGAGGAAAAGGAGGATTTATCCTACATCAGGGAGGCTGTCCGGAAGCTCCCGGACAAATATAAATCTGTTATCTACCTTTTTTATTACGAAGGTTATACAGCAGTGGAAATAGCGGGAATCCTGCATAAAAAAGAAAATACGATTTATACCTGGATGAACCGGGGCAGACAGATGCTGAAGGAAATGGTGGGAGGTGATGTAGAATGAGCAGAAAGATCAGAGATGCATTTGAACCTGTGAAAGCAGGAGAACAGATGAAGGAAAGAACAAAAGAAGTCCTGACCGCCCAACTGGAACACTGCTCAAAGCGTCGTTTCTACCAAAGACCAGTATTTTACCGGACGCTGGCCGGGGCCTTGCTGCTGACATTGGTATTTGTGGGGAGCATGAGAGCGTACGAGATCAAAGCCGAGGCGGCATATATCACCATGGAAGGTCCGGTTGAGATTGGTCTGTCCGTAAACGGCAAGGACACAGTGATCTCGGCAGAGGGGCTGAACACAGACGGAGAAAACATCGTCTCCCAGGTAGACGTCACAGGAATGCACTACCAAGAAGCGCTGCAGGCAATTATGGAGAACGATTCCTACCAGGAGTGTCAGGGGGGAAAGGCAAAAGTGAAGGTTTCCTGTCATGACAATGAGCAGGAAACAGATATGCAGAAGAGTGCAGATGAGGCATGTCATTCTTACGGCCGGCAATACCGCCAACATCATGGCCAGGAACATGAGGAAGAGACGGAAGGACATGTGGAAAGACATAACGGACAGAGCAGCGGGAAACATGGAGAGGATATCCGGGAAGAACCGCAGGGAGAGATACAGGGAGATCAGAAATATCAGGAAAATCAGCAGGACGGCCAGTCGTCCGGTGATCCGGGATACCGGGATGGGGAACATGGGCATGGAAATAAACATCACGGGGAGTAAGGATACAACGCAGTTCGCTGCGTCTCCTTCATTCGAGAAAAATCTTCCACAAACTGTGCCCGTACATCTCACGGAAAGTATTTTCCAGACACGCTTTGTGGTTCAGGAATGAAATAGTATCGTGGTGAAATCTTATCACTGATTGCAGCATAGCCATTTCGGTTATGCTGTTTTGTATATTTATTACTGCCTCGGGACTGCCCTGCAAATGCAAGGCAGCACCAGGCGGGACAGAGGAGCTTAACTGTTACCAATTTTTTAATATACTTTGATTTCCTATTGACTCTCACGTCCCGTGATAGTGTAAGATAAAGCTATGGATAGAAGGGAGTGTATTCATATGAAAACAGTAAAACAGGTTTCTGAGCTTTCAGGGATCAGCGTAAGGACATTACAGTATTACCATGAGATAGGGCTTCTGGAACCAACGAAGCTGACAGATTCCGGCTATCGGTTATACGATGATGGAGCGCTGGAGACACTGCAGCAGATCCTCTTTTTCAAAGAACTGGATTTCTCTTTAAAGGAGATCAAAGGGATCATAGAGGATCCGGCCTACGATAAAACGGCAGCGTATAGACAGCAAAAACAATTGTTGGAGGCAAAAAGGAAGAGGCTGGACAAAATGATCTGTCTGTTGGAAAAACTGGAACAGGGGGAAAGGTGTATGAGCTTTGCGGAATTTGATACAAAAGAATATTTTGATATGCTGTCCGATTTCAGGAGAGAGCATGAAGATGCGGTTATAAAAAGCTTTGGAAGTATGGAGGCCTTCGATGAATGGGTGGATAAGTGGAAGGGAAAAGAGTCAATTCTGGTTGATGCGGCAATGGAACACTATGGCAGCATGGAGGAATTTGTAGCCGCCATGAAAAATAATATGGAACGTATGCCTGATTTGATGGAAAGAGGGCGAAAACTCAGAGAATCCGGTGGAATGGAACGGAATAAAGAGATGACCGAAGCGCTTGTATCTGACCTGACAAGGGATCCGGGGGCGGAGGAAGTGCAGGAGATCATAAAGGAATGTGTGGAAATGACAGAAAAACTGTACGAAGGGATGGAGATGGGAAAAGACTTTTGGGAAAGAACAGCGGACAGTTACCTGCATGAAAATGTATTAGTAAAGGCCATGGATAAGATGTATGGCAAAGGAGCTGCTGAATTTGTGGGAAGAGCTTATCAGTATTTTATTCAAAACAGAAAAGCATAGGATGCAGACAGTTGGGGAGGCCGGGTAAAACTGGCTTCCCCAAAGTTTGTTATTCTACATCAGGCATTTTTTGCGCTGACATGATATTCCGTTTGAATTCAATGTAAGTAGCAATAAAGTAGATCAGATATACACCGCCAAACAACAGCAGGGCAAGCCCGAAATAAGACCAGGAAGGGGTCTGGATACCGGAGTATTTTACAAAGTTATGGCTGATGTAGCCTACAATGCCTCCGCTCAAAAGAACAGCGCCTGCAAAGGGGCAGAGGTAGTAGATGACAAGCTGCCGGAAAACCATCTGGTTCAGCTCTTTTGAGCGCATACCAAGCTTTCCCAGAAGCTGATAACGGTACTTATATTTTCCGGAATCTGAAAGCTGCTGAACGGCAAGGACCGTAAGGGCAACACAGAGAAATACAAGCCCCACATAAAACAGCGAGAAGATCAGGGTGGAGAGCAGGAATTTCATTTCTCTTGTATCATTTTCTTTTAAAAATACCAGCTTATCCGAGATATAGATGGCGTCCGATCCGGTTTCCCGGTCCAGGCTGTCTATATAATCATCAAGCTCTTCATAGGAGTCATTTGTCATGTGTATTCCCCGCATGGACAGCACCTGATCATAAAAATCATCTGGGAGGCTTCCCTTTATACTGGCTGCCATGAGAGAGTAATAAGGTGTCATGGAGTCAGCCGTTTCGTCCGGGACGACCAGCAGATAATCAGCGCCATTGTGACCGCTTTGCTCAAAGGGTTCCGTATAGATCCCGGCGCAGGTATGGTCTGTGTTTTGGATTTTTAAGGGCTTTGCACAAAAGGCAGCCATAGTCTTTTTAAGCCGCTTCTTTGTGTGTATCAGATACTGGTCCTGTTCCAGGGATACAGGTTCAAGACGCAGCATTTCCCGCAGGCGGTTATAATCGCTTAAACGGATATAGGTATCGTATTTGAAGTAATAGGAGCTGTCTGTCTGTGAGAGCTGTTCCACAAGATAGCGGCTGCAGGTATTGGTGTTGTTCTGATAAATGTCATAGGCCACAAAATCTGTGATCCGGGCGTATTTTTCAGTGAGCGCTTTTTCTTTGGAAAAATCATAGCCGGGATGCTCACTGTAAATGCAGACATCAAAGGGGTACTTTTCCTCTGCCTGGGTATTTTGAAACTGGTTCAGCATCAGGGCATCGGATACTCCTACCAGAGCTGCCATGAAAAGAATGGTGAGTGTACCCAGTGTAAACTGCATGGTTTTCACTTTGGAGGCAAGCTGCCGGAGAAGAAAAATATTGGCTCCGCGGTATACCACCGCCTTCCCCTTACGGATACAGCTGATAAGAAAAGCGGACAGTCCGATATAGAGAAAATAAACAGAGGCAATGAGTGCCCCGATCATGGGATAGACATTCCACTGGTTAAAGTGTCCGAAATACAACATCCACCCAAACAGGACAATAAGGATGAGAGATGCAAAAAACATCCATTGTTTTCCCGTATTGTTCCCGTTTTTCAGCTCTTCGTTCTGACGGTCCAGATACATCATTTCGCGGATATTCATCTTTTTAAACCGCCGGTTACTCCGGAACATTGCCAGTACATAAGAACCGAAGAAAATACCTGCTGTCATGAAAAAAGTCCCCATATTCCAACGGATACGGATCGTATAATCTGCCTGCACAATGGCATAGATCAGTGTGGTGATAACCTGCTGCAAAAAGAGGCCGGGAAGCAGGCCGATGAAAAAGGCAGCCAGACCGAGAAGCAGCATTTCCTTTAAAAACAGTCTTGCGATCTGCTTTTTATGAAAGCCGAGAAGCAGGTAGGTGGCAAATTCTCTGCTGCGTTTTTCAGCCATGAATTTCATCATATAGTGTACAAGCCATATCATGATCAATACAATAAAAAAGGTGGCGAGTCCCAGCATGGCCCCCATCATGCCGGCTTCAGAGCAGAGCTTTTTTACATCGTCTGAGAAGATCATGGAGTCAAAAGAGAACATCAGGGCAGCAGTAAATATCATGGTCAGAAGATAGATGAGATAGTCCCTAAAAGAGCGCTTGGCATTGCGGAGAGCCAGCTTATTCAGCATCCCCATCACCTCCTGTCAGAGAGAGCACATCTAGAATTTCATCCAGGAATTTTTTCCTGCTTTTGGAGCCTTTCTGCAGCTCATGAAAGATTTTCCCATCCTTCAGAAATAGAATGCGTTTGCAGTAACTTGCGGAAAAAGCATCGTGAGTGACCATCAGTATGGTGGCATTCATCTGTTCGTTCATATGTGTAAAGGTCTCTAAAAGCATTCTGGCAGACTTGGAATCCAAAGCCCCTGTGGGTTCATCAGCGTATACGATTTTCGGATGGTTGATCAGTGCCCTGGCGCAGGCGCAGCGTTGCTTTTGTCCGCCGGAGACCTGATAGGGAAATTTGTCGCAGAGGGGCAGAATATCCAGGCGTTCCATGATTTTTCTGGTCCGCTCCTGGATCTCCTTTTTGCTTTTTTTCGTCAGGGACATGGCAAGGGAAATATTCTCCTGAATGGTCAATGTGTCAAGCAGATTAAAGTCCTGGAAGACGAATCCCAGATTGTTTTTCCTGAAATCAGCCATTTTATCCTCATTGAGCTTTGTAATGTCCTCCTGATCATAATAAATATGGCCTGAGGTCACCATATCCACAGTTGCCAGCAGGTTTAAAAGGGTGGTCTTGCCGCTTCCGCTGGCCCCCATAATGCCGGTAAACTCTCCTCTGTTTACGGTAAATGAGATGCGGTCCACAGCTTTTGTAATATTATTTTTGCTTCCGTAGTATTTTTCAATATCTTCTACACGGATCAATTCTTCCATAATGTTATCCTTCCTTTCCGGTTGGTGTACAGGAATTCTCCTGTTCTGGTTTCTATGATACCGGAAAGTACACACGTTTCATATAAATGTAGTCTGCAGTAACCTTACAATTTTGAAAGATTGGTTCAGGCCTCTGCATTTTGCCCGTCTCTTGAAAAATGGCTGCTGCCGTCGGGAAAATGAAGAAGGATTTTTGTATATTCCCCTTCCTTTGACCGGGCCTCTATAGAGATCCCCAGTTTTCTGCACAGCTTTCTGCACAGATATAATCCGATACCCGTAGACTGCCGGTTATGTCTGCCATTGGTCCCGGTGAATCCCTTGTCAAAGATGCGTCCGATCTCGCTGTCCAGAATGCCGATGCCATTGTCTTCAACGGTAAGCGCAGTACAGTTATTCTCTCTGGATGTATCAATAGATATGCGGCATACATCCTCTTTTTTATACTTTACGGCATTGAGAAATATCTGATTCAGGATAAACTCCAGCCATTTATCATCACAGTATATGGATTCGGTGCAGCCATGCAGATCGATCTGCACATTGTTTTTGATCAGATAGGGACGGATGCGCTGTATGGCAGTCAAAACCACATCCTTCAGCAGAATTTTGTGTATGAAATAGTCCTGATACACCGTGTCGGATCTGGCATAAAAAAGTGCCTTTTCCACATCATTTTCCAGTTCTGCCAGCTGGGCTTTGATCTTCCTTGTCTCCGCTGTCCTGTTGTTGTCACAGATGAGATTCATGGAGGTGATAGGAAGCTTTACCTCGTGGATCCAGTTTTCTATAAAGTCTTTATATTCTGTGCGCTCAGATTCCAGATGATGGACAGCGTCAATCACAGATTTGTTGGAGCTTCTGAGCACCCTTTTGTAAAGCCTGTCTTCCAAGCGGAAAGAGTCCGGCATAACTTCTGAGATGAGATAGGGCTTGTCCAGGGAATTTAAAATGTGGAACAGCTCCTTGAAATATCTGTTTTTCTTATACCAGTCAGTCACCAGGCAGACAGCCAGAAGAAAGAGCCAGGAGAGATAAAAAAGCAGAAGCTGGTTCTTTTTAAGACCGCAGGTGTATAAGTAAATAAAACTGCATGTGATGCACAGGAAATGAAGCAGTATGGTGAGGGTTTTGTCTTTTATATAATCCGGAAAATTCATATGCAGTATCCCTGTCCTCTCCTTGTCTCGATCAGATGATCCACACCGATCTTGCGCAGCTTGCTGCGGATACGGGTGATATTGACACTCAGTGTATTGTCATCTATAAATATCTGATTATCCCACAGATCATCAATGATATCTTCTCTCGGTACGATCTCTCCGCATCTGGAAAACAGATTCCAGCAGATGCGAAGTTCATTTCTGGTAAGCTCCGCTGTCTTTCCTTTGCAGGTCAGGGTGCTGTTTAAAAGGTTCAGCTCACATCCGCGGCAGGTCAGGATACAGGAGTCGGATGCTTTGTTTTGGCTGCCGGAACGTTTCAGCACCGCTGCTATCCGGGCAAGCAGTACAGGGGCAACGTAGGGTTTTGTAATATAGTCATCCCCACCCATCATAATGCCGTTCAGTTCATCCATGGAGGAGCTGCGGCTGGTCACAAAGATGACGGGTGTATTTTTGGTCCTGCGGATCTCCCTGCACAGGGACAGACCGTCAAGTCCCGGAAGCTGGATATCAAGCAGGATCAAATCGGGGGAAAGCTTATCTATCTGTGCGGGAATATGGGAAAAATCCTCAATGCTGTCTGCCTGATACAGGGCATTTTCCAGCATCAGCTTCAGTTCACTGCGGATATCGGTATCGTCCTCAATAATTAATATGTGATACAAATTCAGGCCTCCTGCTGTTTTTTATGTAACAATTTACCGGTAACAGTAAAGGGAAGGAACCGTTACATTTCTTATATTATAGTATTCATTCCAAAGGTTTGCAATGAAAAGGAAAATTCATTGCGCTAATTGGGAAAAACAGGTATAATTTTTAGAAAAGAAAATGGAAAGAGGGGGAGAATATGATGGATTTGCTGCTTGTCAGACATGGTGAGCCGGATTATTCGGATATTGATGAGAGAGGGTATATAGGGCATGGCCGTGATCTGGCTAAATTAACGGAAAAAGGAGTGCGGCAGGCAGAGAGGGCGGCTGAGGATGCAAGGCTGCAGGGCGCGGAGCTGATCCTGTCCTCACCCTATACCAGGGCGCTTCAGACGGCGTCGATCATATCACGGATCACGCAGATTCCGCTTACAGTGGAGACGGATCTTCACGAGTGGATGCCTGATCTGTCTTTTATGTATGAAGGACCGGAAGAGATCCCGGCTGTATTAAGAGAAATGGAGATGTATAGAGGAGAGTGGTGCCGGGAATGCCGTTATCGGTGGGAAAGCCTCTCAAAGGTGGGAGAACGCGCCTTTTTTGCAGTGAAAAAATATTTACACTGCAAAAAAATAATCCTGGTTGCCCATGAGACGGTAATACAGCGGTTTGTGAAAATGGAATCTGTGCCCTGCGGCTCTGTGACAGAGATGGACTTTAGTCAGGAGAGCCGTTGGTTTGGGTGTTATCAGGACATAAGAGGGATGGGGACAGCAAAATGACAGGAGTACGCAGGACAGAGACCAGGAATATACATAGCAGGGTGAATAAAACCTTTTATTACAGCTTTTTTTCCATTTATGCGGCGCTGGTGCTGCAGAATGTTATCACACTCAGCGTTAATCTGGCGGATAATATGATGTTAGGTGCTTACAGTGAAACGTCATTGGCAGGTGTGGCAGCGGTGAATCAGATCCAGTTTGTCTTTCAGCAGATTCTTATGGCACTGGGGGACGGGCTGGTGATCTTCTGCAGCCAGTATTGGGGAAAAAAGCAGATCGAACCTATGAAAAAAATTGCCGCCGCAGCCATGCACGCGGGACTTGTGGTGGCCCTTCTTTTGTTTGTACTGGTCAGTTTATTTCCCTATCAGGTGGTCGGGGTTTTCACTACTGACAGGGACATCATTGAGGAGGGCGTACGGTATCTGAATCTTATACGGTTTACGTATTTATTCTTTGCGGTCACCCAGCTTTTGTTGGCAGCGCTCAGAAGCGTGGAGGTGGTAAAGATTGCATTCTGCCTCTCCATCATGACGTTTTTTATCAACTGCGGAATTAATTATGTGCTCATATACGGACATTTCGGTGCGCCGGAGATGGGAACAGCAGGTGCTGCGGTGGGCACGCTGACAGCCAGGATCGTGGAGTGTGCAGTGCTGATCGGATACATGATCAAAAAAGAGAAGAATCTGAATCTCAGATTGAAGGATTATCTCCGTTTTGACAGGGTCCTCTGCAGAGATTACTTTAAGATCACAGCTCCTATGGTGGTAGTACAGAGTCTCTGGGGAGTGAATACCGCTCTGCAGACGGTGATTCTGGGGCATATGACATCTGCGGCAATTGCTGCCAACAGTGCTGCCTCCACCTTGTTTTTGATGGTCAAGTCCACTGCAGTAGGGGCTGCATCCACTGCATCTATCATCATAGGAAAGACCATCGGAACAGGTGATATGGCATTGACAAAGGTCTATGCCAGGGTAATGCAGAGAATGTTCCTGGTGATAGGGATTCTTTCGGGCATCCTGCTGTTCTTTCTCCGCATTCCAATCCTGAGCCTTTACGATCTGTCGCCTGCCACAAAGGATATGGCGAATACATTTCTGATAATTTTAAGTGTGGTCTGCGTGGGAATGTCCTATCAGATGCCCACTAATAATGGAATTATCCGGGGCGGGGGAAATGCCATGTTTGTGGTAAAGATGGATTTGATCAGCATCTGGTGCATTGTCCTTCCACTGTCATTTTTTATGGCTTTTGTGGTGAAGGCATCTCCGGCAGTGGTGGTCTGCTGTCTGAATGCAGACCAGATATTTAAGTGCGTTCCGGCATTTTTGGAATCCCACTATGGGAACTGGATACGGAAGCTGACCAGGGATGAAAGTCCGGCCCTGTAGAATTCCGGAAGGGAAGACAGAATTTTTTTGATGGATACTTATAAATTATTAATAGAATTATGAAATGAGGGAGGAGAAAGCATGAAATTTCAACCAAACAGTACATTCCTGTTTATTCTGGCAGGACTGGTGATCCTGTTCGTCATTGCCCAGTCCGTATTTTTTCTGGTGAGGGCCTACAGACGCGGAAAAAGTCTGGGGATACAAACGGCACAGATGAGGAAAGCCATACTGTCAACAGCCGTGTTTACCCTGGCTCCTGCGGTGTCAATACTGCTGGGGGTCATCACCCTTTCAAAGTTTTTAGGGCTGCCGCTGCCATGGCTGCGGCTGAGCGTGATCGGAGCCATTACATATGAACTTCCGGCAGCTACGTCCACAGCAAATGCACTGCATATTTCCCTGTCGGAGACCGTGACAGACCCGAGGGTCTACACAGCGATCTGCTGGGTGATGACACTGGGTATCTTCCCGGGTCTTATATGGGTGCCGCTTTTTATCAAAAAGATCCAGGGCGGTCTTATGAAAATTAAAAACAAAGACAGCAAATGGGGCGATATCTTTATGACTGCCATGTTTTTAGGCATGATATCCGCATTTCTCGGAATGGTGTTCTCTGACATCCGCAGCGGACTGAAGGGATGGATCCCCATTTTTGTCCTGCTGTTTTCCGCGCTTCTTATGGGGATCTGCGGGATACTCATTAAAAAATGCGGCTGGAAATGGCTGGAGAATTATGCGCTTCCTGTCAGTATGCTGGGAGCTATGATATTCGCGGCGATGATCACACCTATGATAGGAGGCTGACAAGATGAAGAAAAACGGCAGAACATATGAAGATATGACACATATTTACGGACGGATCTGGATCCTCTGTGCCCTGGGCATGATTTTTGCGTATCCTATCGTCACCTGTATTTATTATCAGGCCTGGCCGGGCTGGAAACCGGTGCTCACAGGCTTATTGGGGGTGGCGCCTATTTTCTGGACAGTGGGTCTGATAGAGGTACTGACCTTTGTTCCCATGCTGGGGACAGCCGGGTCTTATCTGGCCTTTGTCACAGGGAATTTGACGAATCTGAAAGTTCCTGCGGCGCTCACCGCTATGGATAATGCGGGAGTAAAGCCCGGTACAGAGAAAGGTGAGGTGATCTCCACCATCGCAGTGGCGACTTCCTCTATTGTCACTACCATAGTGATCGCCTTGGGCGTGGCACTTCTTGTGCCGCTGACGCCGGTATTGAACAATCCGGCAGTGAAGCCGGCATTTGACAATATACTTCCATCCCTGTTTGGCGGCCTGGCGGTTGTGTATGTGAGCAAGAACTGGAAGATTTCAGTTGCCCCGCTGCTGTTCATGGTCATACTGTTTCTTTTGGTGCCGTCCCTATCCGGGTCGGTAGGTGTGCTGGTCCCTGTGGGGGCACTGATCGCCATTGGTTCGGCGAGATTTTTATATAAAAACGGAAAGTTATAGGAGGGATTTGAAATGCTGCAGATCATATTATGGGTTCTTTTGGCAGCAGTCATTGGATTTTTGGCTGTTATATTTGTGCGGGCCGCTATGTTCAGTCCGAAACCGGAGGGGAAGCCTTCGGGGGAACAGGTGACAGTGGAAGAGGAAAAAGTAATACAGGATATGGCTGAAATGATACGCTGTAAAACCGTATCGTATAACGATGAAAGCCTGATAGACAAGGAAGAATTCCGGAAATTCCAGGAGCTGCTTCCGAAGGTCTATCCGGAGATCCACAGCCGTCTTTCCCGGCAGTTTATCGGGGTGAACGGTATGCTTTACCACTGGAAAGGAAAAAATGAAGGGCGTCCGGTTGTGCTTATGTCCCATTACGATGTGGTTCCTGTGGAAGAATCACAGTGGGAAAAGCCTGCGTTTGAGGGAATCGTGGAGGATGGAGTCCTATGGGGCAGAGGAACACTGGATACAAAAGGAACTCTCTGCGGGATCATGGAAGCAGCGGAACAGCTCCTGAAAGAGGGATATGTGCCGGAACATGATATTTACTTTGCCTTTTCCGGACAGGAGGAGATCAACGGACCAAGCTGCCCATCCATTGTGGATTGGTTTGAAAAAAAGGGCATTTCACCGGCAATGGTGGTAGATGAAGGCGGTGCAGTGGTGGAAAATGTATTTCCGGGTGTGTCGCGGGAGTGTGCCCTTATCGGCATTGCGGAGAAAGGGCTTACTAACATTGAATTCCATGCAAAAAGCAATGGAGGTCATGCCTCTATGCCTCCGGTCCACACCATTGTGGGACAGTTAGCTCAGGCTGTGACAGAGGTAGAGAACCATCCGTTTCCGCGTCAGCTCACAAAGCCTGTGAGGGAGATGCTGGATATACTGGGACGTCATTCTACGTTCCTTTACAAAGTGATATTTGCAAATCTCTGGTGTTTTGAGGGTGTATTTGACAAGGTTTGCAAAAAGTCGGGTGGTGAGCTGAATGCCATGATGCGCACTACCTGTGCCGTGACAAAAATGGAAGGCGGAAAAGCTTACAATGTCATTCCGCCCAAAGCCTCTGTGGGTATGAACCTCAGGCTGATCGGCAGGGATACTGTGGAATACGCAAGGGATTATCTGGCACATATCATCCATGATCCCGATATAGAGGTGTCTGTGGTGGAGGGAAGAAATCCTTCAGCAGAATCCGATACCTCCTGCAGGGAGTGGGAACTTTTATCCCAGGCAGTGTGTGACACCTGGCCGGAGGCACTGGTTTCACCTTATCTCATGATGGCCTGCAGCGATTCCTGGCATTACTGCAGGATCACTGACAGGGTTTACAAATTTTCTGCCATGAAGCTGTCAAAAGAGGAGAGGGGAATGATTCACGGAAACAATGAGAGGGTTCCTGTGAAAACCCTGGTAAAGACTGTTGAATTTTATATCAGGCTTATGAAGAACTGTTGAGCAGCCGGCTGATCTGATTTCCTTTACCTGTGGCGAAGGCTGTTCTGCGCAGTCTTTGCCAACAGTTATGAAAGTGCTAAACGTTTACCGGAAAATAAATATCAATCTCGGAATTCTCATCATCCGGGCCTGTAAAACGTTCTGTATAGCATTCAAAGTCATCACGTCCGGCAAGTTCAAAACCGCTTTTGGGGAACCAGACACCCCAGATATAATGATATGTCCGGATCAGGGTGTCTACGGTTCCCTTATGGGTAAATTTTGCGTATGTTCCGCCGCACAGTTTTTTTATTTTCATATCTTTTGGAACCGGATAATTGTCGGGAATCTCAACACCTGCAAAGGCGGAAGATTCACTGTCTGTATGAAAGTCATCAGAAGAACAGGTGGATCCGGCTTCATAGACGCCATACCGCTTGTTTGCCAGCAGTTCGGCAGGAACCTTCGTGTTAAACTGCTGCCATGCGGCCACTGATTCATTGCCGCTGACCGTTGTATGGAACCGGATACCCATGATAGTCACGGCAGGTATGACCGTGATCTCAGGATGTAATCCCGCATGGGTGACAATGGATTGGTCGGGCATCTGTGCTGACTGCCGGTTTCCGATCAAAATATCAATTCCGCGTTTTCTGTATTCCGTAGGTGTCATGGCATATCTGTCTTTAAAAGCCCGGGTGAAGCTCTCTGCTGATTCAAAATACAGAGACAGCCCGATATCAATTATCTTTTTTTTGCTGTGAGTCAGTTCCCACGCCGCCTGTGTCAGGCGCCTGCCTCTTATATAGCTCCCGATGGTTTCACCCATAACTGCGCTGAAATAGCGGTGGAAGTGATAATAAGAATAGGAAACCGCCTCAGCAGCGTCACGGGCTGTGATCATTTCATACAGATGATTCTCAATGAATACAATAGCCTGTCCGATAATTTGATGATCATTCAAAGACAGATACCTCCTTCTTTGATCTGTTCCTTACAGTATTTTGTAAAAATCCGGGGCCGCTTTTTCTTGGGGAAGCAGCGCCTGGGTTACTCCTGCGTCCAATACGCCGACAGAAAAAGTCTGCCATTCATTTGCCTGTGGTGAGCCAAATGTCATTTCTATGGTTTTGTCCGTCACATCAAAGACCATGGAGCGCAGCGTACCGAAAAATTCTTTATAATAGTGACAGCAGAGTCCTACGGGATACGAGGCAGACAACAGGTTTTTTATGTCGTTTTTAGAAATCCGTCGGTCCTCTTCAAAAAGTTTTACTATATTTTTGTTGCGGATAAGGGAATTTTCAATGACCATTTTTTCGTAGGGTTTGATCTCCTCAAACAGGGTGTGGTTTGTGGAAGTGAGATACGTTTTGTCACTGTTTCCATCCAGGATTTCGTAAGATTTATGGCCGTCAATACATTGTAATAATGCTATTCTATCACAGCTGTCAGCCAACATCAAATTGATATTAAAACCAATCGGGGCATCCATAGCCCAATGAACCGCTTCATCCACAGTTTTGCAGTTTTCCAGTATACTGCGGACAACGATCCAAAGCTGAAAGCCTGTCACCCCTGCTTTTTGTGCACCCTCGAAATTGCCCACGGGAAGTCCGTTGCCGGCCTGACAGACGGCAAGACCGTGTTCATTCATTCCGTCACCTCTGCCGAAGAGATGCAGAGTCGAGCCAATATAGCTGTATTTTTCTTCAATCGCCGTATAAGCGAAGCACATTTCTTCCAACTCATCATGAAAATCATAATTTCTTGCCATCATAGTATGGCCGTTTTCTGTTTTGGAGGGCAGCGCCGCCATCAGGCTGCACCCGCGCTCCAGATATGTCATTGCATAGAAAATAATCTGTTCTCCTCTCACACCGACTGTATCTGAAAATCCTCTGATCTCCTCATTGATACCGGGACAGTACCTGTCCAGAAGAGCAGTGATCTGTGCGTATTTATCCCGGGGATAAGTGTTTGGAGGAAGCAAAGCTTTCTGCAGCAGATCAGGGGCAGACAATATCCAGTTTCCTATCTGCGTTCCCACTTCATAGCTTGTTCCCGAAAAATTTTTCAAAAATACATTGGTTTTTTCCATATTTTTTACCATTCCTTTCTTTGTTAAAAGGATTATAATTTGAAACAGAGATAGAAACTTGATATTTTTTGCGGTATGTACTGGAGAGCCGTCAGAGGTATTTCGGAGACAGGCATGGGAGATACCGCAGAAGTATTTTCAAGGCAGACAAGCATTGCGCCGGCAACTTAGCTGCCGTATGGGGCAACTGGGTTTCCGGCCTGTTGCGCATTTGGACGGAGTCTGCTATGGTTGACACAGAAGGGAAAGGAGATGGCAGCGTGAAGATTACAGTGCACACGGACGCAGAAGAGAAAGAGATCAATATCCACGTGACCTGCCCAGGCATGACGCCGGAGATCGAGAGGATACTCTCCATGCTGCATATGCTGAATAAACAGCTTGTGGGACATAAGGAGGGGGAGATGCATCTGATCGAAGCGGCGGATGTGCTGTATATTGATACAGCAGATAAAAGAACATTTTTGTACACTAAAAATGAGATATATGAGACTGAACTTAAACTCTATGAGCTGGAAGAACAACTGAAGGACGCTGATTTTTTCAGGGCAAATAAGTCCTGCATTATAAACTTTAGACACATTGCGTCCTTGAAGTCAGAGCTGAACCGGCGTCTTCTTGTAACAATGACAAACGGAGAAAAACTGATCGTGTCCAGACAATATGCAGAGTATGTAAAAGAGAAACTGGGGGTGCGGTAGTGTATGGAAAAGAATAAAACGGTATTTGACTTTTTGGGAAATATGTTTTGCATTTACGGAATCACTGCGGCAATGCTCATACTGTTCGCTTTGGCTTTTGGTGAAACCGCCAAGGAAATCTCAGGTATGTTCCGCCTCGGAAAGCAGGGAATCCCTCTGGAAGTTATGGCAGAATTTCTGCTGACTTCTTTTTTGGTCACATGTATGCAGTATCTGTTTTTTTCGGAGAAGATTTTTAAGCATATGTCAGGAAACAGGCGGACAGTATACATGCTCCTGTCAATTTTTGTGATCACCAGTGCGGCAATATGGAAATTCAGATGGTTTCCTGTCAATATGTGGGAGCCGTGGGCGTGCTTCTTTCTAAGCTTTTTCGTCAGCGTTTTGGTGAGCATAGGTGTCATGAGGCTGAAAATAAAGGCGGAGAACCGCAAGCTGGAAGAAGGACTGAAACGGATGAAGGAAAAATGGAAAGAGGAAGGGAAGGAATCATAATATGGGTTGTGAATGCAGCATCAAAATAATGGATATCACCCAAAGATTCGGGGATAAAACAGTTTTAAAAAGTATTGATCTGACACTCAGAAAAGGGGAAATCTTTGGCCTTTTGGGTCCGTCCGGAGCAGGGAAAACCACCCTCATCAAAATCCTTACAGGGCAGCTTGTGCAGACCGGAGGAAGGGCGGAAGTGCTGGGGACAGATACCAGAGCGCTTACCAGCAGTATTTACACAAAAATGGGGATGGTGCTTGACAACACAGGATTGTATGAACGGCTGAGCTGTCGTGACAATCTGGCACTGTTTGCACAGATTTACAGGATACCTAAGACGAAAATCCGGGGAATTTTAGGGGAAGTAGGTCTTTTGGAGGCGGAGAAACGTCCGGTCAGCAAACTTTCAAAGGGAATGCGGCAGCGCCTGGTCATGGCAAGGGCATTGATGCACAGTCCTGAAATCTTATTTCTGGACGAACCGGGAAGTGCCCTTGACCCTTCCACAGTAAATGAGATCCATGATCTGATCCGCAGAGAACAGACGAAAGGCGCGACGATCTTTTTGACCACACATAATATGGAGGAGGCGGCAAAGCTATGCGACCATGTAGCCCTTCTTCACGAGGGAAAGATCGTGGAATACGGAAAACCGGAAGAAATCTGCAGGAAATATAATTACCAGAACAGGATTAAGATTCTGCTGAAAAACGGCAGGGAGATCATTCTTCAAAATGAGAAGAAAGAAGCCGGCAGGATCCAGGAGCTTTTTGCGTCGGAACAGGTGGAGAGCATCCATTCCACAGAGCCGAACCTGGAGACGGTCTTCCTGGAACTGACCGGAAGGAGGTTTGAATAGTATGGATGGGAGAAAGATATGTGCCGTGTGGAAAAAACAGGTAAAAGATACTTTGAAAAATAAGGTCATACTGATCCAGTTCATTATGTTTCCCATGCTGACTGCTGTGATGCAGAATGCCATGGATATACAGGGAATGCCGAAAAACTATTTTGTCACGCTCTTTGCCACCATGTACATTGGCATGGCACCGCTCACCGCCATGGCTGCCATTATCTCAGAAGAAAAAGAGTGCAATACACTGCGTGTGCTGCTTATGTCTAACGTTAAGGCCGGAGAATATTTATTGGGAACCGGAGGATATGTATTTATGATATGTACTCTGGGGGCCATATGCTTCGGGGTTATGGGGAATTTCCGGGGAAAGGAGCTGGCCGGTTTTGTGTTTGCCATGTGCGTTGGGATCATGATCTCCCTTCTCTTGGGAGCCGCGATCGGAGTCAGGAGCAAAGGCCAGATGGCGGCCACTTCCATATCGGTTCCGGTTATGATGATCCTCTCTTTTCTTCCCATGCTTGCCTCATTCAATGAGAAGATTGCCAAGGTGTCAAAATATATCTTCTCACAGCAGGTCAGCAGGATCATGGAGGATATGGGATCACATACAGCAGAGGCGGGCAGCATCATGATCATAGGCGTCAATTTCATTGTTGTGGTGCTATTTTTTACATTTTGCTACAGGAGATATGGGCTTGAATAGGTATTGTGATAACGCGGGGTTGAGAGTATAATAAATGAAAATGCCGGGATGTGTATGAAAATCCATTCCCGACAAGCTTCAGATATATTCCGGGGCAAACAGCGTGGGAATACAGAGGACGGAACAGGCAGAAGCGGTGCTTGTTCTGTCTTTTTTTTGAAAAAAAGACAGGCAGGGATCTGCACAATTTGAGGAGGAAAAAGGTATGAAGCTGAATATGACGATTATTCTTGATCATCTGGACAGGGCAGAGGTGACAAAAAAGCGGATCAGCCGCCCCTTTGATTTTTATCTGGATAAGATAGAGATCTGTACAGGAAAAATGTGGCAGGAATCCAGCCTCTGCATAGCAGATGCCAAAAGTCTCCCCGATGTTCCAGAGACAAAAGACAGCGTATCCCTTATCTGTATAGGACAGCTTCCGGATGCTTATACAGAGATTCCCTGTGAATACATCTGTATAAAGGAGGGGACGGACATCGCCAAGCTGTTCCAGGAAGCAGCAGAGGTTTTCCTGCTGTTTCAGGATATTGAGGTGAGGCTCTTAAGATGTCTTGTGGACCATGCACCTATGAACGAGATAGGAAGAATACTTTTTGAAATACTGGAGAATCCTGTTTCCTTTGCCACGCCTGTATTTCGCATCATGATGTATGTGCCCGGAAAGAACAGCAGTTATAAGAATTTTTCACTGGCTGAAAATACCTATCTTCCGGAAGATGAGTACATGGTGGTTGTCTCAGACCCTGAGTACAAGGCGACCTTAAAGACAAAGATACCCGGAATCTTTTCTGAGAAGATGTACGGATTTCGGAAAATTTACTGCAACATTTTTCACAGGCAGGAGTATCTTGGGAGACTGGTTGCAGATGAAGTGTACCGTCCCTGCAGAGAAAGTGATCTGTCCTTTTTAATGCTCATATCTGACTATGTGAAAATGGCGTACCTCGACATTTGCCCGGTCAATCTGGGGGAGACAAAGGAGTTTGACCATATGGTGAGGGAACTCACACTTTCCCAGCGGCCTTATCTGGAGGCATATGATCCAATACTCCGGTCTTACGGATGGGAAAAGTCAGATACGTATCTCTATGTCTATCTTTCCAGCTTTTCAGAGAATAACCGTCATTCCAGGCTTGCCGAACACATGCTTTACCTGCATCGGATCCTGGACAGCAACTATACCTTTGTTCACGAAAGCCACATTCATCTCATTCTTCGCTACCCAAACGGACAAAACAAAAAAATATATGAAATTTTGGAGAGCTTTGCCGGCCGTCACGATTTTTATATAGGCTGCAGCAGTTGGTTTCATGATTTTGAAAAAGCAGGCATGTATTTTCATCAGGCTGTCATTGCTTTTGAGACAGGCAATCAGACGGACCCTTCAAAGAGAGTCTATTTATTTGAAAAATATATTCTGGAGTATATCGTAAAGACTGCCTGTCTGAAGCACAACAAAGAATTTTATATAGCTCCGCCCCTGTCCGCCCTTATGGATTATGACCGGAAGCATGGAACAGAGCTGCTGCACACCCTGAAAATCTGTCTTGAAAACAGCGGCAGGGCAGTCATTGCCCAGGATATTCTGCACGTGCACCGGACCACGTACCTGTACAGGATCAAAAGGATTGAAGAGATCACCGGCTGGCAGCTAAACGATTACAGGACGAGATTATATCTTATGCTCTTATTTGAGATGATAGATGCGTGAGGCGGCTGGCGTTGCTACAAAATATAGGAAAGAGTCGGAAAAGCTTTCGATGTTATGAGCATTTTATTTTACACTTGCCGATGCTATGATGTAAGCATAAAAAGAAGATCTTCTTTCAGGCCAAGAGATTAGAGGTAATAGAGAAAGGGAGGATTCATATGGTAAGTGTGATAGGAATAGTGGCGGCAATTGCTCTGCTGGTGTTCCTGGCTTTTAAACAGTGGAATATGCTCCTTGTGAGCCTGATCTGTGCTGTCATCGTGGGGCTGACAAGCGGTATTGGATTGTGGGCGATCTTCAGTGATTACTATATGCCCGGACTGGTGGGATTTTTCTGTTCGTGGTTTTTGATCTTCACCATCGGCGCGGTATATTCTGAGATCATGTCACGTTCCGGTTCTGTTTCAGCCATTGCGTATAAGCTGGTGGATGTATTTGGAAAAGAAAAGATACTGCTGGTCATGTTTATTGTGTGCTGCCTGCTGAATCTGGGCGGGGTAAACCCTTATGTGCAGATATTTATTGTATGGCCTATGGCAGTGGTGCTGTCAAAGGAATTCAATATCAACAGAGGAATCTGGCTCTCTGTTTTTTATCTGGGATTGTTTACCGCACAGCTTTTTCCGGGAAATCCCAGTATGGTAAATACTGTGGTGTCCCAGATACTGGAAGTGTCCGCAGGGACAGTGCCGTTTATCTGTCTGGCAATGTTTCTGCTCTATGCGGCAGCAGGATATTTTATAATCAGAAGGACAGAAAAACGATGGGAGGAAAAAGGACGCAGATATGTGGAGACAGAGTCAGACAGGCAAATGGTGAAACCGGAACGTGATGATCTTCCGGGACTGGCGGCAGCGTTGACTCCTATGATTCTGGTGATCCTTTTGTATACCGGCCTGACGTCCGGATGGTTTGCTTTTGCCGGCATTCAGAGGCTTGCGTCCTCTAACAGTATCCTGGCATCCATGGGAACAGCCTGCATCGTGTGTTATCTGCTGAATCTGAAAAAGCTCAGGGGCAGTGAGAAGGATATTATATTTAAAGGGATGGCCGGTGGGCTGAGTCCCACCTTTGCCGCTGCGGTAATTGCCGGTTTTCTGGGCGTTATCACCGGCTCTCACGGATATCAGCTTTTTACCCAGGCTGTTCAGGATGTAGGAGGCAATCCGTATATGCAGTGTCTCATAGCGGGAAGTGTAACGGGATTTATCACAGGAGGAGGCGCTGTGACCGCTCAGACCGTTTTGGGAACCTTTGGCGCGGGATGGCTGGCAAATCCTTCTGTAAACACAGGTCTGCTGCGACAGATAACTGTGGCAAATACAGCGGGGGGCATCACATTATCTCCGCACTCAGGCGGACTGCACGGAGTTATGGGGTTTGCGGGAACGGATTTGAAAGAATCTTATCCGGCCTGCATAACCAGCGTTATCCTTCCGTCAATTGTCATTAATATTATTTTTTCGGCTATTGCGGTATTTATGTAAAAGGAGGAATGGAATATGGCAGAGAACATGGTGCTGGACTGGATGAAATTCAGCAGCTCAGTAAGCGGCGAGGCAGCGGAGAAAGAGAACTATCTGAAAGTCATCCGGGGAGAAGAACCGGACTGGGTCCCTTTATATTTTGATGCCTGCGACTGGGTATTTACTGGGTTTATGCTGGACTATGTAAATAAAGAGAGAAAATTCGATATTTTCAATGTGGAGTGGGAGATCCACGAGGCAGGTAAGATGCCAAAGCCAAACAGAAGGCTGCTGGAGGACGTGACAAAATGGAGAGATTTTGTGGATTTCCCGGATACATCAAAAATTGACTGGGAGCAGATGGCAGCAGAAGCCTTAAAAATACATGATCCCAACAAGGCCATGGGCTACAGGACAGACGGCTGCGGGGGCAACTTTTTCATTTCTCTCATGAACATGATGGGATTTGAGGAGGGGCTATGCGCGCTTTTGGAGGAACCGGAGGCGGTGGATGAGCTGTTTGAAGCGATTACTGTGCTGACGGAGGAGGCTATGCGGCATCTGATCCCCATTTATAAACCGGATGTGGTGATCATTGATGATGATATGGCTTCTGCCACCAATCTTTTTATCTCCCTGGAGACGTTCAGGGCCAGGTTCCGCCCCTTTTACCAGAGGCTCATAGATGTGGCAAAGGAATTTGAACTGCCTGTTGAACTTCATATGTGCGGGTGCTGTGAAAAGGTCATACCGGATTTTGTGGAAATGGGAGTTAATATCTGGCAGCCGGCTCAGGTTATGAACGATCTGAAAGGGATCAAAGCCAGGTATGGAAACCGTCTTGTCCTAAACGGCGGCTGGGATTCTCAGGGAAAGGCCGGAATGCCCGGGGCATCCCAGGAGACTGTACGGCAGTCCGCGAGAACGGCCATTGATCAGTTTGCAGAGGGCGGCGGCTATGTGTTCTGGGATTTAAGTCCGGTGGGACAGTCAGAGGATATGCAGAAAAAAATCGGCTGGCTGGAGGATGAGGCCAGAACCTATGGCAGGAAGTATTACCATAAGGAAAAATAGAAAAGCTAAGACTGTTGTGAACGAATAGAGATGGAGGCAGAACTCCATCTCTTTTTAGAATGTGTGGATGCCGGAATCCGCGATTTTTAAAAATTCTTCCATAGCTCTTGTCACATACCGGGAGCGTTTGTGATAGAAGTAAATATTCCGCTGGGAAATTTCCGGTTCCAGTTTATAAAAGACGATCCTGGAGTCCTCAGGTACGTGTCTGATCAGAGTGTCTGTGACAAATGCGATTCCCATGCCGTAACAGGCCAGGTGGTAGGCAGTGACCTGCTGATCCAGCTTCAGGGGAACATTGGGTGTGAGACCCGCGTGCTTCAGGAGCAGATCAGAGCGCTCACGTGTGTCGTTTCCTGCCCGCAGAAGCAGGAAAGGGTCGGATGAAAAATGTTGTATGATATCAGGACAGGCGGCATTGTCCTGATAAGAACCGCTTTTTATAGAGGCGGCGTCCAGATAGAAGGCTTCCAGGCCTTTTTTATGGGCAAGCCCGGCGGGCACTGCCAAAAGGAGCTGCTCTTTGCAGAAAAAATGGCGTTCATATATGGTGTCTGAGAACGTATAGTTGTCAATGACCAGATCAAGACTGCCGGAAAAGAGCTGCTTTTCCAGATCGTTGGTGGTGGATTCTGTCATTTTTACATCTATGGATGGATACTTTCCCATAAAACCGGAGAGCAGAGGCGGCAAAACATAGGAGGCAAACAGATTACTTCCGCCAACAGAGAGGTGTCCGGTACAGAGAGCCTCAAAGTCATTTAAATAATTCTCGAATTCATTTTCCATATCCATGAGATGTTCCGCGTAATGTATGTATTTTTCCCCGCACTCTGTAAGCCGGACCGGGCTGGTGCTCCTGTCAAAAATAGGTGTCCCCAGACGGGTTTCGATCTTCTTTATGGTTGCACTCAGGGAGGGCTGGGAGATGTAGAGGTTGGCGGCAGCTTTTGAAAAGCTTCTGGTTTTATAAACCTCGTAAACGTATTTTTTTCCTTCAAACATAGATTCCACCTGCATTTTTTATTTTACTGCAACGGTTCAGTGCCTTTACGGCTACGGGCAAGAATCCGTGCAGAATCGCCGTTGTCCATGGGATCTTTACCCAGCCGCCGAACATTTTTTACAGTCAGGGCTGTAAACGTGCAGATCTGAGGAACCGTTACATCTTATTTTTTATTTTACCATGAATGTTCCGGTATATAAATAGTTATTTATAATAAATATATACATATATGTATTAGCTTCTAATAAAAGCCGAACGTATAATGTAGATAACAAAAGACTTCTGCTGAGGCCGCTGCTCTGAAATGGTAACAGTTCAGCCTTTCACTGTCCTGCGAGGTATTACTTTGTATTTGCGAGGTAATCTCGAGGCAGCCACGCGCCGGACTGCGGGAAGGCAATAGAAGTCTCACGAAAAAAACACCGCAGGCGAGAAAAACAGGTGAAGTCTGCCGAAAAAGAGGTAAGGAAGATATGGAAACAAAAGAGAAGATCATGAAGACAAGAGTGGAACACGATTCTATCGGAACAAAAGAAGTACCGGCAGAGGCCTACTACGGGGTACAGACCCTCCGCGCTGCCGAGAATTTTTACATAACGGGCATGAATATGCATCCGGAATTGATCAACAGTGTGGCGCAGATAAAAAAAGCGGCAGCCATCACCAACTTTGAAGTGGGGAGGCTGGACAAAAAAAGAACAGACGCCATCGTGCGGGCCTGTGATGAGATCATTGCCGGCAGGTTTCACGACCAGTTTATTGTGGATCCCATCCAGGGCGGGGCAGGGACATCCTTAAATATGAATGCCAATGAGGTAATCGCGAACAGAGCCATTGAAATCTTAGGCGGGAGAAAAGGAGATTATTCCATTGTCAATCCCAATGACCATGTAAATTACGGGCAGTCCACCAACGACGTATTTCCCTCCTGCGGAAGGATCACAGCACTGAAGCTTTTGAACCGGGCAAAAGAGCAGTTGGAACGGCTGTACGGTGCGCTTATGGAAAAAGCAGAGGAATTCGACGACGTGATCAAAATGGGCAGGACCCAGCTCCAGGATGCAATACCGATCCGTCTGGGACAGGAGTTCAGGGCCTATGCCACGGCGATCCGCCGGGATATTACAAGATTTGAACATGCCAAGGAGGAGATGAGTTCCCTGAATCTGGGAGGAACAGCCATTGGAACGGGCTTGAATGCAGATGTGCAGTATCTTCAGAAGGTGGTGAAAAATATAGCTCTGGTGTCCGGCCTGGATCTGGTTCAGTCCTATGACCTGATCGATGCCACACAGAATCTGGATGGATATACTTCCATATCCGGTGCAGTGAAGACCTGTGCAGTAAACCTGTCAAAAATGTCCAATGACCTGCGTCTGATGTCCTCCGGTCCGAGAGCCGGCCTTGGTGAGATCAATCTTCCCGCCAGACAAAACGGTTCCTCCATCATGCCAGGCAAAGTCAATCCTGTTATCCCTGAAGTGGTCAATCAGGTGGCTTTTAATATCATTGGCAATGATATGACCATTGCCATGGCTACTGAGGCAGGACAGTTGGAACTGAATGCTTTTGAGCCTATCATATTCTACAATCTTTTCCAGTCTATTGAGACACTGACATTTGCGGTACATACCTTGGTTGATAACTGTATTACGGGGATCACGGCAAACCGGGAGCACTGCAGAAATATGGTGGAGAACAGCGTGGGCATTATCACTGCCATTTGTCCTCATGTGGGATATGAGAAAGCCGCAGTTCTTGCAAAAGAAGCTATCTTGACAGGTGCTTCTGTGCGGAGTCTTATTTTAAGAGACAAATTGCTGGGTGAGGAAGAGTTGAATGTGATCTTAAATCCTTACTCCATGACAGAACCGGGGATTTCCGGTGAAGAATTATTGGATAACATTTGACAAAATGGACAAAAAGTGATATGTTTTTCTTATGGATTTAGTGAAAATTACTATATTCCGGGTATTGCAGACAACATGACAATAATGACAGCAGCAGGATTGCTGTCAGAACCGCAAGACCGCGCAGCCAGCCGGTTTGCCTGCGTATGAGGAAGGTCAGATTTCACCGTATGCGGACAGAGTATGGATACTGACAAACGGCGAGAGGAGGAAGCATGAACACGGAACAGTTGGATCGAATGCGTTGGGGCAAGGGGTTTATAGCAGCACTTGACCAGAGCGGTGGCAGCACACCAAAAGCGCTGAGGCTTTATGGTATCACTGAGGACAACTATCATGGGGATGAAGAGATGTTTGACCTGGTCCACGCCATGCGTGCAAGGATCATGACCAGCTCGGCGTTTACTTCAGAGCATATCCTGGCAGCCATTTTATTTGAAAAAACTATGGAGCGGGAAGTAGAGGGAAAGCTGACGGCAGATTATCTGTGGGAAGAGAAGCATATCCTGCCAATCCTGAAAGTGGACAAAGGACTTGCACCTGCAAAGAACGGTGCGCAGTGCATGAAGCCAATACCGGGACTGGACGAACTGCTGGAACGGGCAAAGGAACGCCATATCTTCGGAACAAAGATGCGCTCAGTCATTAAAGAAGCCAATGAAACGGGTATCTGCGCTGTTGTGGAACAACAGTTTGAGCTGGGAGTTCAGATTGCGGAGGCGGGATTGATACCGATCCTGGAGCCTGAGATTGACATTTTCAGTGCAGACAAAGGGGAGTCCGAAAGGATCATGAAGGGATATCTGAAAGAACATCTGGCAAAACTGGATGACAGCATAAGGATCATGTTCAAGCTTTCTATCCCGGATGTGGACGGCTTCTATTCTGATATTATGGAAGACGCCCATGTGGTTCGTGTGGTGGCTCTCTCCGGTGGTTATAAAAGGGATGAGGCTAACGAAAAATTAGCCAGGAATCCGGGTCTGATCGCCAGCTTTTCCAGAGCGCTGACCCAGGGACTGAATGTGGATCAGACAGAGCAAGAGTTTAATAAGATGCTGGAGGAATCTATAAATTCCATCTACAGAGCTTCTGTTACCTGAGGGTAATTGATCAAATGACAATATTTCCTGCAGCTGCAGGGTATATTCTATGATGAGGTGCCGCATAGTCTGCGGCACCTTTTATAGTCTGCAGCAAGTCAGGCCGAAAGCGGAGAGGGTCACATACTAAAGAATTCATCTGCTATTCCTTTATCAATTCTTTATGGTAAAATTTACCATTCGGTAAATACAGGCAAATGTCTGTTATTATCTGCCGTTATTCATTATAATACTTCCAAAAGACATTAGATTTCACGTAAAGCAGGTTATAAAATGTTATGAAACCTTTTGCTTTAGTTGCGAATTAAGGAAAGGAGAGGCCGGAAAGAGGAGAAAAAGATTCCAAATGATATATTTTACTCGTCTGAAATATAACGAAAATTACGAAAAGTTTCAAGTGGTACTCAAAACGAAAGAGAAAAATGGGAAAATGAAACTGAAAATTGTAATATATACTCTAAAATGATAGATAAAAATAAACAATATGCCGAATATATATGAAATATTTATGAATAGATTGACAATTGCCATCTGTTTTTGTAAAATTAACATATAAATACAATATGAAATCACATCATATTTAGCAAAGCTAAATAAGCACAGATTCTATTTTCAGACGAACTAGCCGGCATCCGGAGAAGATGGATACAAGTAAAGAAAAAAGAGAGGAAGCAATGTTACAGGAAGAGAGGAAGCAGTACATATTAAGTTTGCTGAATGCAAAATCATCGGTAACAGTTGCAGAACTTAGCAAAGCATTTCAACTGTCCGAGGTCAGTGTCCGGAAGATGCTTATGAAAATGGAGAAACAGGGGGAAATAAAAAGGACGTGGGGCGGAGCTGTCAGTGTAGAAGGATCTTTACAGGAATATTCCCATTCCGAAAAGGTTCCTAAATACCTGAAAGAAAAGCTCTCAATTGCAAAAGCCGCATATGAATGTATCAGTGACGGAGATGCCATCATGCTGGATTCAGGAACAACTACTTTACAGATAGCGAGGCTGATAAAAAAGGGTCCTAAGAGAAAAATTATGGTGACTACCAATGCCATCAATATTGCAATGGAGCTTGCGGAAGCAGAAGATATACCAGTTGTCTTGATCGGGGGAGAGGTAAGGCACAGAATCCTCTGCTGCACGGGAAATTTTGCAGATGAAATGGTGCGCAGGTTATTTTTTGATAAAGGTTTTGTAAGCGGGAATCACCTTTCTCTGGAGCATGGTTTTACCACACCAAATATAGGAGAAGCGAATTTTAAAAGAGCAGTGATGAACTCATCCAAAGAGTCATTTATAGTCCTGGACCATTCAAAATTCGGTGATGATTCTTTGTCTTTAATCTGTCCCATCAAGGAGATAGATACTGTACTTACAGACTGGGGTGCTCCGATCCAGTTTGTGGAACAGCTCAGATTGAAAGGAGTACGGGTTATTTGCGGAAATGAACCTGTAAATTATTGGAAAGATACTGTGGTGTGAATTGTATAGCTGGAAGGATAGATTCAAAGTGCGCACGGTCTGTCTCCACAGTTTATATAAGAGATGAAAAACCAAAAGAACGGGAGGAGGATAAAACCGTATGAAGAACAAAAGGGTATGGAAGTTTTTGGGAATCATTTTATCTGTATGTATGATGTCTACGCTGAATGGCTGCGGTTCAGATAAGAAAGAGGTATCGCAGGGGAAGGAGAATAGTAAAAATGCACAGTTCTCCTGGGATATGTGTTCAGGTGACACTATAACAGTACTATTCAACGAACATCAGTATGTTGCACCGATTATAGAGAAAATGGAAGATTTTGAAAAACTCACCGGAATAAAAGTAGAGCATTCGACCATACCGGAATCAAATTATTTTGATAAGATAGGAACTCTTTTAAATGCAAAATCAGATAAATTAGATATTTTCATGACCGGACCTTACCAGATTTGGGAATATGGAAGTGCTGGATATATGGAAGATTTGCAGCCCTATATTGACAATGATAAAAAGACTGATCCGAATTTTGATTCGGATGATTTCTTCCAGTCAATACTGGATTCTGCACGCTGGGATGGAGTGGAGGGTCATGAAATGGGAAGCGGTCCTCTTTTAGGCCTGCCAATGGGCTTTGAATCAAATGTTATGATCTACAATAAGAAAATCCTGGATGAGAACGGACTACGGGTTCCAAAAACTACTTCAGAGCTTTTGGAGACTGCAAAAGCTCTTCAGAAACACAATGGGGAAAACTCCTACGGTGTTGCTCTCCGCGGAGAATTAGGATGGGGAACAATCATCACCGCTTATCAGAGTCTGTATAAGATGTGGGGAGCTACCGATTTTGAAGCAGAGGGAGGGAAGCTTATCTCTAAAGTAAACAGTCCGGAAGCAGTGGAAATGACTGACTGGTATGTAAAACTGATCCGGGAGGGAGGAAGTCCTACATGGGCAAGTGCGACCTGGTCTTCATGCGGAGGAGAATTGGGAGCCGGAACAGCAGCCATTATGCTGGACGCTACCAACAATGCGTTCTCCCAAACTATTCCCGAAAATGCAGCAGAAGCGGAGAATCTGGTGATTGCGCCAATCCCGCTGCCGGATGGAAAGACAGATGCAGATACAAAATCACAGCTCTGGACCTGGTCCCTGGCAATGAACAGTGCGTCTGCCCACAAGGATGCAGCATGGTTGTTCCTGCAGTATTTTTCAGGCAAAGAATATCAGAATGAATCATCTGTAAGTGCCAAAATCGTCAATACTCCCAGACAGTCAAGTTATGATCAGGAAAAATACCAGGAATTACTTAAAAATTCAGAGGGATTTGTGGAGACCTTTGACGCCACGGTAGATTACACAAAGATGTATTATACTCCCGAAACGTATTTTTTCGAGGTGTCACAGACCTGGTGTCAGACACTACAGGAACTGGTAGAAGGCAAATACGCGTCAACGCAGGAGGGAATGGATAAACTAAAAGAAAAACTGGATGATATCGTTTCACATATAGAGATTACGGAGTAAGAACTAGGCCCGCCTTGATATTGGTGTCTGGGCGGGCTTTTTTTGACCTTTTTTACACAAATGAGGAGGTTGGGTTATGCGGGGAAATATGGTAAAAACAAAAGAAAACGGTCAGATAAAAAAGCTGAATAAAAAGCCTGTGAATCTGCGTCTGCGGCCATGGCTCATCATACTGCCTACTTTAGTGGTGACGCTGGGTATTCTATATCCGTTTTACCAGGCTGTGTTTTATTCTTTGACAGATTATTCACTGAAAAAACCGGTATGGCATTTTGTGGGGCTGAAAAATTGGCTGGAAATGTTTAAAGGAGTAAATTTTTGGCACTCTCTGTGGGTTACCGTAAAATACACTATAGCCGCGCTGGTGGTGGAGATGGGACTGGGTTTAGTGATTGCATTATCCCTGAATCGAAAAGATAATATCTTTACCAGGATTTTAAAAGTGGTCTTGATATTTCCCCTTATGGTTTCCCCGGTTATTGCTACACTGCTTTTCAAATTGATGACCAATTCATCCGTGGGGGTGGTGGAGAGATTTCTAAATTTTTTCGGAGTGTATGGGTTTCCATGGACCGCTGATTCCTCCACTGCACTGTTTTCGGTTATCCTGATCGATACCTGGGTCTATACACCTTTTGTATTACTTCTTATCTTGGCGGGGCTTCAGGGGCTGCCAAAATCACCTTATGAATCAGCTATGATAGATGGAGGAAGTGCCTGGTTTACATTTAAGACTCTGACACTGCCGCTTTTGAAGCCGGTTATTCTGATAACACTTATTTTCAGACTATGTGCTGCAATACAGGAGTTCTCTATTATTTATTCGACGACAAAAGGCGGGCCTGGAGATACATTGATGAACCTGTCACTCAGTGCTTATCGGGATGCATTCACATATTCCAGTATCGGAAAAGCAGTTCCCCAGATATTAGTCTTGTGGGTGATCATAAATTTTATAAGCAGCAAATTGGTCAAAGCCTGGCTGAAAGCAAAGTCGACGAACAACGGATAGGGAGGAGGGTGCTCCATGTATCAGAATAAATCAAGATTTGCTAAGGTGCTGGGAATTGCCAGTACGGTTTTTCTTGTGATATATACAATTTTTTCGGTTTTCCCACTTATATGGATGGTCATTATTTCTTTTAAAAGTGATGTGGATATGTTCAAGACACTGTTTATATTCAAACCCACACTGGATAACTTTAGAAATGTACTGACCACGGGAAACTATGTGAAAGCGTTTGGAGATAATTTTATTATTTGTGCCGGAGCAGTGCTGGTGTCTGTACTTGTAGGTGTGCCTGCTGCATATGCACTTGCAAGATATAACTTTAAACGAAAAGAGACAGTAGCATTTACGATTCTTTCCTTTAAATTTGCTCCTGAGATATTGATCATAATTCCTCTGTTCGCAATCTTTCAAAAACTGCATCTGTATGACACATATTTCGGAATGATTTGGATTTATCAGTTTATAGGTCTTCCTCTGCTGATATGGGTTCTGCGCGGATATTTTGAAGATATACCTGTAGAGATGGAAAGAGCGGCAGAACTAGACGGATACAGTTGGTTTGAGGTGTTTTTTAAAATGCTGATACCGCTTATACGGCCTGGCCTTGTGGCAGCAGCACTTTTGACATTCATTTTTTGCTGGAATAACTTTACTTTTGGATTAATGCTCTGCGGGTTCAATATCCAGACGATCACAGTTTCCGCACTGACGTATATTGCAACGGATACGATACATTACGGACAGATGGCTGTAGCATCTCTTATTGCCATAGCACCTGAAATTGTGTTATGTCTGTGCATCCAGAAACATCTGGTTCGAGGATTGAGCTTCGGTGCTGTGAAAGGTTAGGTGAATGGAATGGCGAGAATCAGACTGGATCATGTTACAAAAAGATACGGGAAAATCACGGCGCTAAAGGATATATCTATAGATGTAAAAGATAATGAATTTTATGTGATCTTTGGTCCTGCAGGTGCCGGAAAAACCTCTGTTTTAAATCTGATAGCCGGGATATCAGACCCAGAGGAAGGTGATATTCGATTTGATGAGGCATATATGAATTATGTGGAGCCAAGGGAACGGAATGTAGCTATGGTATTTGAAAATTATGCCCTGTATCCGCACAAAACAGTGTATGAAAATATCGCGTCCAGCATGAGAACCAAAAAGTATCGGCAGCCGGAGGATGTGGTAGAACGTGAAGTGAGAAAAGTTGCAGAGATGATGAATATAACAGAACTTTTAGATCGTAAACCTACTCAAGCCAGTAATGGGCAGCGGCAGAGGATTGCTTTGGGACGAGCCCTGGTAAGAAATCCAAATGTTTTTCTTATGGATGAACCACTGGCCCATCTGGACGCAAAACTTAGAAATTCCATGCGCAAGGAATTGAAATCTATGCAGGAAGCATTCCATACCACAACAATCTATGTGACACATGATTATACGGAGGCAATGAGCCTAGGGGATAGGATTGCAGTAATAAATGAAGGTTCTATCTGTCAGATAGGGACAGGCAGTGAAGTTTATTATCTGCCTGAGACGGAATTTGTGGCAAAGCTTTTTGGAGACTGTGAGATTAATATTTTAGACGGCTTGGTTTTGGAGGAAGAAGGAGAAATAGTCATCCGTCTCCCTTATGGGGATGAAACCTATACGGTACCGGATGACGTTAAGGACAAGCTGAGAACTGCAGGAGTAAACCAAGTGGATATCGGTTTCAGGGGATGGGCCATCGATTACAGCAGAGAGCCGCGGAAAGGGTATGTCAGAGGTAATATTTATACTCATGAACCACTTGGAAATAAAGTAGAGCTTACAGTCAGCCTTGGCGATGATATGATTCGTTTTATTGTACATGTAGATGAAAAATTTGAGATTGATGAGGCGATTTATCTTCATTTTAACATGGATAAAGGTATTTTTTTTCACAGTGTGACAAAGGAGTATCTGGTGCGTCATAATGAGGAGATTATGAGAGGCGGTGGAATCAATGGCTGATCTGAAACTGCAGAATCTGTATAAAATGTATGACCAGGCCAATGGAAAAGAGGACGGTGTCTATGCGGTAAATAATTTGAATCTGGAGATTGAAGACGGTACTTTTCTTGGTATTTTAGGTCCTTCCGGGTGTGGAAAATCTACGACGCTCCGCATGATCGCAGGGTTGGAGAAAATTACAAAAGGAGAAATTGTTATAGGTGATACAGTCATCAACGATATCCATCCTAAAGAGAGAAAAATAGGACTGGCATTTGAGGATTATGCCTTATATCCGCCCCTGTCAGTGTACAATAACATAGCTTTTTGCCTGAGGGCAAATAAAGTGGATAAAAAAGAAATAGATCAAAGGGTAAGAGAAATCGCAAAAGTAATGAAAGTGGAAGAACTGCTGGATAAAAAAGTAGAGGGACTAAGCGGAGGACAGAAACAGAGAGTGAATATTGCCAGAGCCCTTGTAAGAAATCCAAGGATTTTGCTGCTGGATGAACCACTGTCCCATTTAGATGGAAAGATGAGACAGATATTAAGAGGAGAAATTAAAAGGCTGCACAATGAAATTAAATGTACCACGATACTTGTAACCCATGACCAGATGGAGGCATTGTCACTGGCTGACCATATTGCGATCATGAAGCTGGGAGTGTTGCAGCAGTATGGAACACCGGATGAAATTTATAATGATCCGGTCAATATATTTGTTGCAGGCTTCATCGGCGAGCCGCCCATGAATCTTCTGCCGGTAACTGTACTGAAAGTGAACAGCGGTTTCTGTTTTGTACTGCAGGATGGTACGAAGATAAAGGCACCGGTCAAATTCAAATCCATTCTGGAAGATGGACAGCAGTATATTATGGGAATCCGGCCTACCAGCATTGTGATTGCTGAAGAGAAGGATTACGATGCGGAATTTACAGTGGATGTATTTGAAAATTTGGGTGATGAGAGGATTGTCAGTGCCCGTATCCGGGAGGATTTTCTGACGATTGTATTGGAAGAAATGCTGGTTTTCCAAAAGGGAAGCAGAATATATGTGAAAATGAAGGAGGATCTGCTCTATCTTTTTGACATGGAAACAGGAGAACGTGTGAGGGAACAGATATAAAAAAGGAGGATGAATATGGGAAAAGTATATTCCAGAAGAGAGCGTGTTGAAACTGCACTTAATCACCGGGAGCCGGACAGGGTACCCTGTGATTTGACAATCGCGCCGCCGGCATATATGGAGCTTTGTGAATATCTTCATGTGCCTTTTGAGCCCTATTGGTGGGACGACTGCAATCATGCTTTTGCTTCAGTGGAAGTACTAGAAAAGCTGGATGTTGATATTATGCATTTTTCTGCAAATGCTTTTGTACCGAGAGATTTTTCCATTGAACGGGATGAGTTCCGAGACCAGTGGGGAGTTCTCAGAAAAAAAATTTGGGATACGGACACAGATTTTATGTACATCAATGGAGATGCACCTCTGGCCGGAATTGAAGATGTGGCAGATGTCTATGCCTATCACTGGCCGGAACCGGAGGAGCTTTACAACCCGGATTTGGCGGTGCCGTTGGTTAAGAGCCTTTACAGAGAGACAGATTTTGCGCTTACCTGTCAGGTGGGCGGACATCTTTTCGAGATGGGACAATTTCTGCTGGGATTTGAAGATTATTTGGCATATCTATATACAGAGCCTGAGATTGTGGAGGCAATTATGGATAAGACAATGGAAATTCAGATGAAAGTAGAGACAATGGTTATGGATACCATAGGGGAATATCTCACTTATGTCCGTTTGAATGGGGAAGATGTGGGGACCCAGAATGGTCCTCTGATCAATCCGGCATATTATGTACAGGTAGTAAAATCACGCCATGAAACAGAATGGAGTCATGTGAAAAAAGAATTCAGAAAACACAATCCTCAGGGAAAACTTTCCGTTCATACCTGCGGTGGCGTCTATCCTTTTATTCCGCATTTTATAGATGCCGGTGCAGACATCTTAAACCCGATTCAGCCGTCAGCTGCCGGCATGGATACAGAATTGATCGGACGGGAATTTGGTGGCAGTCTTTGTTTCCACGGGGGAATAGACAGTGTAAATGTACTGGCTCTTGGAAATGAGCAGGATGTCAGAAACGAGGTAAAAAAGAGAATCCATGATTTGGGACAGGGTGGTGGGTATCTGTGTGCGCCCTCCCATAACATACAGGGTGGTGTGCCGATGGAAAATGTGATTGCCATGTATGAAGCGATCCATGAGTATGGAAAATACCCGCTTTATTAGGCGGTAAAAGGGGCGGTGTAAATGTGCGATAAGATTTTGATGGGGTTTGACTTCGGAACGAATGGTGTGAAGGCCCTGGCGTATAGCACCAGTATGGAAAGAGTGGCGATATCTGCTTATAAGAGTTATCCTGTGGTAACTCCTTATAAAAATCAGGCAGAACATAACCCAAAAGATTGGTGGAATGCATTTGTGTGGTGCGTGGGTAAACTTTTGGCAGAGGGTACATTTCAAAAGGACCAGGTTGCAGCTCTTTGTATCAGCAGCCATACGCCAACGCTCACGCCTGTAAGAGAGGACGGAGAACCTCTGATGAACGGTATGATATGGGCTGATGGAAGAGCAGTGGAAGAGAGCCTGGAACTTCGGAGAGATTACGGAAATGAGATAGCTTCTGTGAATCCGGCCTTGATCCGCCCATATCATATTATCTCGAAACTCTTTTGGCTTAAAAAACATAAGAGGGAGATATATAACAGGACGGCCATGTTTCTGGACTGTAGCAACTACATTACATATAGGCTCACTTCACGTTTTACGATCGATCGGTCCATGGCAACGAATTATCATTTTTACAATATTTTTGAAAAAAAATGGGACGAAAGACTGGCAAAAAAACTGCAGATCAATTTGAGACAGTTTCCGGAGGTCTGCGACTGTCACGAGGCGATTGGGTGTATAACAAAAGAGTCTGCAGAAGAACTGGGTCTGTCTGAACATACCCTGGTGGCAGCAGGTGCCTCGGATACGGCAATGGCAGCACTGAGTGCAGGGATTTTTAACAGATATCAAATGGCCTATTCCTGTGGGACAGGGAGCAGTGTGGTTATGCTCCAGAAATGTACGGAAAGAGAACAATATAAGACGGACTCCAGATTGATTACGATTGGTTATGCGGATAAAGATTATATGATGAATATAGGAGTTATGTCCAACACAGGAGGAGCTTTTAAATGGATGAAAGAGGCTGTATGCGATATGGAGACGCTGTGTGCAGTGACCCTGCATAGGGATGTCTTCACAGTCATGAGTGATTATGTGACGGAGGCTCCTATTGGGGCAAATGGGATTGTTTTTCTGCCATATTTAGCAGGTGAATTGTCTCCAATCTATAACCCTAATGCAAGGGGGGTATTTTTTGGATTGTCAGGTACTTCTACAAAAAAAGAGATGCTCAGAGCTGTAATGGAGGGGACCTGCTATGCGGTCAGGCAGAACGTAGATATTGTTCTGGATGCGCAGGAGGTGAGGCCGAATGAGGTTCAGGAAATTGTTGCTACGGGCGGTCCATGTAAAAGCAGTGCCTGGATGCAGATGCTGAGTGATATCCTGGGGATTCCTGTAACCATACAGGAAAATACAGAAGGGGCTGCTATGGGAGACGTGGTGGTGGCAGGCTGTACAGCTGGTGTGTTCTCCAGTCTGAAAGAAGGTGTAGAGAAGATGAAGACTATTGGACGAACGTATCTGCCTGACTCTGGCGCTCAAAGAGAGTATGAGATAAACTATCAGACATTTTGTGAGCTTCAAAAATGTCTGCTTCCATGTTTTGATTCACATATACAGAGACAGGAAAGCAGACAGAAATGAAAAACGGAGGAGGAAATGTATGAAAATTGTATGTATTGGCGATTTGCTGCTTCCACCGGAAATGATGGAAAAGGGAATGGAGGGCTTTTGCCGTTATGACGAGAAAAAATTCTTTTATTTCGGACCAAAATCCCATGAAGAGATGCGGGTCTATATTAAAAACATGGAGATGACAGGTTCACGCTGCGTGCCTGTGCCGGATGATATCATGAGAGAGATCAGAGATGCGGATGTCATACAGACACATCAGTGTCCTATACCCTCTGAGGTGTTTGAAAAAGCAAAGAATCTGAAACTATTGCTGACAAACAGAGGAGGTATCGAGAATATCGATCTGGAGGCTGCCACAAAAGCAGGAGTTCCAGTCATTGCAAATCCGGCACACAATGCGAATGCTGTAGCTGAGATGACGATTGGACTGATGATTGCAGAAACCAGAAATATAGGCCGTTGTCATGCCTCCATGCAGGTGCGTCATCAATGGCTGGAAAACTTTCCAAACTTCGGAAGAATCCATGAAATGAAAGGCAGAACAGTAGGCATCATCGGATTCGGTACGATTGGAAGGACGGTCGCAAAGCTTTTAGCGGCATTTCAGGTAAAGCTTCTTGTATATGATCCCTATGTAAAGGAGACTGAAGTACAGGAAGCGGGTGGAGAACTGGTAAGTCTGAATAAACTGCTTGGATGCAGTGATATTGTTTCCATGCACGCAAGAGTTTCAAGTACCTCAAGAGGTATGATGGGAAGAGAGCAGTTCAGGATGATGAAAGAAACTGCCGTTTTTATTAATACGGCACGCTCACCTTTGGTAGATATGGATGCCCTTTATGAGGCATTGAAAGAACGGTGGATCACAGGGGCAGCCATTGATAATTATGAAGTGGAACCAGTACCTGAGGACAGTCCGTTTTTTGACCTGGATAATCTGACGTTCAGCTGCCATAAAAGCGGGGATACGGTGGAGGCTTTTGCTGACAGTCCTGCAATGGTCCTGGGACAGGCAGAACGATATTTTGCAGGAGAGATGCCGAGATTTCTCATGAACCCGGAAGTCCTGAAAGGGTAAAGGTGGTAGAATGCTTTTTTTGGGAATAGATGTGGGGACCCAGGGGGCCAGAGGCATTGTATGTGATGAACAAGGGAAGGTCTTTGCACAGGGAACGTGCGACTTTTTGTGGCTGAACACGAGCAGAAAAGAAGAACAGTATGAACAGGACCCTGCTATGTGGTGGGAGGCGGTCAGACTGGCTATAAAAAAATGTATGGATACACTGTGGCAGAGAGGCAGAAAGCCATTGGAGATACGAGCTGTCACTGTAGACGGCACCTCCGGAACGGTTGTACCTTTAGATGAAAAGAAGCGCCCTCTGCGGGACGCGCTCATGTACAATGACATGCGTGCAGCAGAACAGGCAGTGAAGATACATGAACATGCCGGTGAGCTGGAAAAAAAGATGGGATATGTTTTTAACGCATCCTTTGCCCTGCCGAAAATCCTTTGGATAAAAGAACAGGAACCGCAGATATATAAAAAGACAAAATATATGGTGCACCAATCAGACTATATTGTAGGCAGATTCACAGGGGAATATGGGGTAACGGATTACTCCAATGCTCTGAAAAGCGGGTTTGATATGAAAGAAGAGGTATGGCCAAATCTGCTGGATCTGCTGGGACTTGACAGGCGAATATTTCCCGCTGTGATTCCACCGGGGCAAGTTATAGGAAATGTCACAAAGGAGATTGCAGAGGAATTCGGGTTTTCATCGGATACAGTGGTGGCTGCCGGAGCAACAGACGGCTATGTGTCTGCAATTTCTACAGGGGCGGTCAAAAGAGGTGATTGGGCATCTATCATAGGAACAACTATGGTTCTAAAAGGTGTCACAGAAGAACTGCTCCGGGATGCAGGGGGAAGCAGTTATTCACATAAACTACCGTCCGGAGACTGGATGTTTGGAGGTGCCTCTAATATCGGCGGAAGATGTCTGAATGATTTTTTTGGAAAAGAAGAATTTGAGACGAGGAACCGGAGAGTCATGGAGGTGATACCCACTAAGGTCATCTGTTATCCTCTGCACGGAATCGGTGAGCGTTTTCCTTTTTTGGACCCAAAGGCCCGGGCATTCGTCCTCGGAGATATCTCCGATCCACAAGTACATTATGCAGCATTAATGGAAGGTGTGGCATTTGCTGAACGTCTGGCATTTGAACATATGCAGAAATGCGGTGCCTGTGTGGGAAAAGAAATTTATACGGCAGGTGGTGCCTGCAATTCACTGGAATGGCTGAAGATACGGGCAAGTGTGTTGGATAAGATGCTGAAAGTGCCTGAGAATACTGGAGCGGCTATGGGATGTGCGATTCTGGCGGCATCGGCTTCCTGTTACCATGATCTGTCGGAGGCGGCAGAGCACATGGTATCTTACCGTAATACTATTGAACCCGTGCACAGACTTGTCGCAGTATATGACGAGCTTTATTGTCGTGCGTTTGAGTTGTATAAAGAGAGATATCAATTTGGAGATATCTGAGCAGCAAAGGGGTAACATATGAGTATCTATAAAGATTGCGATATACGAGGGATTTATGGAAAGGAATTTGATGAGAAGGACGCATATCTCATAGGAAAAGCAGTGGGGACTCTGCACAGAGGAAAATCTTTGGCAGTTGGTGGTGATGTTCGGATTTCTACGCCTGTTTTGAAGGAGTATCTTGTAAGGGGGCTGCTGGAAACAGGCATGCATGTGATTGATATAGGATGTGTAACAACGCCCATGTTTTATTTCGCCCTGGACACAGCAGATCCTTGCGCTGCGGTACCACAGGGAGGAATTATGGTCACAGCGTCTCATAATCCGGCTAGTTATAATGGGTTTAAAATGATGTTTGGGAACGCTCCAATGACGTTAGAGGAAATCAAGAAGTTGGAAGAGCTGGTTTATCGGCAGGACTTCTGCACCGGAACCGGGATTTATGAAACAAGATGTGTAGAGGAAGAATATACAGACTTTATAGAAAGAACCTGTAAAAAAGGAAGTCTAAAAATAGTCCTGGACTGCTGTGATGGCGCCGCCAGCAAAATAGTACCGGATGTCATGGAGAAAATGGGATATGAGGTTATCCGGCTTTACTGCGGAAATGACGGGAATTTTCCAAATAGGAATCCAAATCCTGCAGAGTATGACTGCCTTGCTGATATTTGTAAAAAAGTTCTGGAAACCGGAGCTGATTTGGGCGCCGCATATGACGGAGACGGGGATAGAGTTGTCTTTATTGATAATAAGGGACATTACATGGCCAGTGAGAAAAGTTTCGCTGTTTTTATCCGACATTGTCTGAAGAAGTGTACAGGCTCTTTTGTCTATGACCAGAAATGCGCATCTCTGGTGAAGAACACCATACTGGCCTATGGAGGGACACCGGTTATGGAGCGAAGCGGATACGGTTTTATTAAACGGCGTTTTTTAGAAAAGGGCTCTCTGGCAGCAGGAGAAATCAGCGGACATTTTTTCTTTAGGGAAATCGGTAGAGATGACGGACTATATGCAACTCTGAAAATGTGTGAGATAGTAGAGAACGAGCGCCGGAATCTGGCAGAAATAGCGGAAGAATTTCCGGACTCCATTATTACAGCGGACTTGAGAGTCTTTTGCCCCTATGAGGAACAAGAAAGATGGCTGGAAGAAGCATCAAAGATGGGAAATCTTTATCCAATGAGCAGAATGGATGGCGTGCGTATTGAGTTTGAGGAAGGATGGTTCCTGCTCAGAAAATCTGTAACAGAACAGGCTATGACATATCGGATCGAGGCGTCAGATAAGCAGAGCTTGGAAATGATAAAGAGAATCGTGGGAGAAGCAGTACCCGAACTGAAAAAAGCTCTGCTGAATTTAACGGAGTGACAAAGGAAACAGAAAAAACAGAGACTGAAGCGCAGGGGAATTCCCGGCACTGCAGTCTCTGTTTTTGCAGTCTTATATTATTTTAGAAAGAATCCCAGCCCCCATCACAATTTCAGGGCAGACATCCTCCCCGTTTTCCTGCGTATATAAAAAGATACTCTTTCGTCCGAGAAAAGGCTGCAGATTTTCTTTTATCCTCTCTTCATCCAATACCACGGCATCTGCTCCAAGCAGGCAGATGACCAGCTTTGACCTGGCATGAAAACGCTTGAGGGTGTTGGTCAGAGCGTCCAGAGATTTTTTTCCGGACAGGGATTCATAGTCCGCCAGCCCTCTTCCAAGCTGCAGCATGGAGATTGGAACTACCTGATTCGTAAGCAATCCGTCCTCCTTCCAGTGCAGCAGGTTGAGCCTGACATTCTGGAAAACCTGGCTGTGAGAGCGGAGTAAAGCGGCAATCTTCTTTGTCATGGGCACCGCGATCTCTTTTGAAAGCCCGTGATCTACCACAAATGTCATTTCCAGAATACCGCCTGTATAATTATGGGGAACGTGAAGGACACGTTCCACCGCATTTTTGAGATTTTTTCGGAATATCAGATTCATTGTCAAACGACCTCCCGTGTAAATGTTCATATAAGCTGCACCAATCAAAAGTGCGGCTCCCTATCATCTGCGTGCAGACTGCTTTTGTGTCTAAAGTGGGCACAGCCCGACCGGAACAGCCAAACACTATTATACTACATTTTTCCCTGTCTGCAAGCGCATCATTGCTGTCTTGAATAAAAGGATTGCGGTTTTGCACCCCTTACTTTATAATTGATTAAAAAGAATATGGTATTACCTTGTCTGAAATGGTAAGACCGCTGAACAGTTACCTGGCATCTAAGTAATGGATGACAATTGTAATACAGAAAGGTTTTGCTGCCATGAAAAGCTGGAAAGAAGAAAACGGTGAAATCTTCCTTTGGGGAGAGGAGACAAAAGAAGCGGTACCTGTAATCTGGTGCCATATTTTTTCTCGGGAGGAAGGGGAGAAAATATGGGGGCAGATCACAGAGCCATGCGTCCTTGCGGGGGTATCAGGAAGAGACTGGAACCGCGACTTTTCTCCATGGAGGGCGGAGAAGGTTTTTGCAAAGAGCACAGATTTTTCAGGGGGAGCCGGGGAATATCTGCTGTATTTTGAAAATGATATCCTTCCCCGTATAGAACAGACTCTTTCCTTTGAAGTAAGAGACAGAGGGATCGCGGGCTATTCCATGGCGGGGTTGTTTGCCGTATATGCCATGTATCATTCTGACAAATTCAACAGGATCGGTACTATGTCAGGTTCTCTTTGGTTTGACGGCTGGGAGGATTATGCAGTGTCCCATACTATCAAGGCAATAAATCCGGTCATCTATGTGTCGCTTGGCAGCAGGGAGCATAAAGTACGCAATGATCGCATGGCTTCAGTGAAAGCGTGCACGGAACGTCTGGCCGCTTACTGGGAGAAGTCGTGGCCGGTTATCCGTGAGAGTGAGCCGGGCGGGCATTTTGACGACCCGGAGGGAAGGGTGGCAAGAGGGATTTCCAGGCTTTTGGCCTTTGGCAGTCCATAAAGAAAATATATAAGACAGAGAGGATTTACATATGGAGAGAGAAGTTCCGGCAGAGGACTTAAAGAAATTATACAAAGCAGGGGATCTGGTGAAGGCTGACTGTGGAGGCTGTCAGGGCTGTTTTGAGTGTTGTCAGGGGATGGGGGATTCTATTAAACTGGATCCATTGGATGTGTACAGGCTGGAGACGAACCTGGGGCTTACCTTTGAAGGCCTGATGAACAGTCATATAGAGCTGCACGCGGCAGAGAACAGCATTCTGCCGAATTTGAAAATGTCAGGTACAAAAGAGCGCTGTACATTCTTGAATGAGAAGGGAAGATGCACTGTCCATGCTTTCCGTCCGGGGCTTTGCCGGTTGTTTCCTCTGGGAAGGTATTACCTGGACGGAGATTTTTCCTATTACCTGCAGAATCAGGAATGTCCAAAGAAAAACAAGACTAAAATAAAGGTGAGTAAATGGCTGGATCTGCCGGATTTGAAAAAATACGAGGATTTTGCCGCCAAATGGCACTTTCTGCTGAAAGATATCGGGAATCTTTTGGAAGAAAAAGAAGATGAACAGCTCACAAAAGAGCTGAACATGTATGTGTTGAATCTTTTTTATACAAAACCCTATGAAAGCGGCAAAGATTTCTATGAACAGTTTGAGGAGCGTTTGGGACAGATGAGAAAATTGCTGTCCGTGCTGCAGCAGAATTGATACTGCACAGACAACGCAGCAGATACGTACAGGTAAATGTTTCGTTTTTAGGGCTTGTGAAGCCTGGCGGCTGCCGGGCTTTTTCCTCTTCTATGCAGGGAAATCTGCCGGTCAAAGGGCAGCGGGCTTTTTGCAGGGAACAGCCCATGGTGACAGAGAGATTCAGGGAGGAATGTCAATATGAATGATGAGATTCAAAAATGGATACCTACAGATGAGGTGGCGGGTTTTCAGGTATGTCCCGGTCTGTACAGCATTTACGGCGCCACAGTCTTTCAGACTGCCGTCAATTTTACCGTGCATTCAAAGGGCGCGGCGTTCTGTGAGCTGCTGCTTTTTCACAGGACAGAGGAGGAGCCGTATGCAGTCCTCAGGTTCCCGGAGCATTTTAAGATCGGCGACGTGTACTCCATGATGGTGTTCGGACTGGATATCGGTGAATTTGAGTATGCTTACCGACTGGGAGGGGTCTGGGACAGGGAACATGGCCTTCTATTTGATGAAAACCACATACTCCTTGATCCCTATGCAAAGGCAGTGACAGGCCAGAGCGTATGGGGAAAAAAGGTGAATGAAAATGGATACCGGGCCAGAGTGGTGAGGAACGATTTCTTCTGGGGAAAAGAACGGCGGCCCATGGTTCCCATGGATGAACTGATCATCTATGAAATGCATGTCCGCGGTTTTACAAAAATGGCAGGGGATGTGAAGAATCCCGGGACCTTTGCGGGCATTAAAGAGAAAATCCCGTATCTGAAGGATTTGGGTGTCAACGCGGTGGAGCTTATGCCTATCTTTGAATTTGATGAGCTGCGGGAGCGCAGGATCGTGGATGGAAGGCAGGTTATCAATTACTGGGGATATAATACGGTGGCTTTTTTTGCCCCAAACACCAGCTATGCGGCGACAAAAGAGTACAATCGGGAAGGTTTGGAACTGAAAGATCTGGTGCACGCACTACATGAAAACGGGATAGAAGTCATCCTGGACGTGGTGTTTAACCATACCGCCGAGGGGAATGAAGACGGCCCCTTTATCTCGTTCAAAGGATTTGACAACAATATTTATTATCTTCTGACACCCGACGGCCATTACTATAATTTCAGCGGGTGCGGCAATACACTGAACTGCAATCATCCGGTGGTGAGGAGAATGATCCAGGAATGTCTCAGATACTGGGTTTCGGATTATCATATTGACGGTTTCCGGTTTGATCTGGCATCCATTCTGGGGCGGAATGAAGACGGCTCCCCCATGGAACGGCCGCCTCTTGTGGAAGCTCTGGCTTACGATTCCCTTCTGAGCGGCACAAGGCTTATTGCAGAGGCATGGGATGCCGGTGGTCTGTATCAGGTAGGACAGTTCCCGGCCTTCTGCCGCTGGTCGGAGTGGAACGGAAAATACAGGGACGATCTGAGGGAATATTTAAAAGGCGGACTCTGGGCAGCTCAGGCGGCAGCTATGCGCATGGCCGGCTCTACAGATATTTACAGACCGGAGATACGCGGGAAAAACGCTTCCGTTAATTTTCTGACCTGTCATGACGGGTTTACCCTCTATGATCTGTATTCCTATAACTGGAAACACAATGAGACCAACGGATGGGAGAACAGGGACGGCTCGGATGACAACAGGAGCTGGAACTGCGGTGTGGAAGGAGATACAGAGGACCGGGAGGTCAATACTCTTAGGATGCGTCTGATCAAAAATGCCTGCGCGGTTCTCATGTGCAGCAGAGGTACACCTATGTTTTATGCCGGGGATGAATTCTGCAACACCCAGTACGGGAATAATAACGCCTATTGTCAGGACAATGAAATTTCCTGGATAGACTGGAGCAGACTGGAGACCCACAGGGATGTGTACGAATTCTTCCGGTTTATGATACAGTTCAGAAAAAGTCATAAGAGCATCAGCGGCAATCTGGGCAGCAACCGCTTCGGACTGCCGGAGATCAGCTTCCATAGGGAAAATCCATGGGTGGAGAACTTCGGGCAGGAGTCCAGGGTTACGGCGGTGATGTTCGCAGGCTATGATGAGGAGAAGGGGAAGGATGATATTGTCTATCTCCTGGTGAATGCCTATTGGGAGCCGGTTCAGGTCAGGCTACCTGAGCTTCCCAGGCCTCTGCTTTGGCATATGGCCGTCAATACCGGGGATACCGGATCTGAGACAAAAAAGCAGCCTGTCCGTCTGGACAGCCAAACCCTGTCAGCCGGTCCAAGGAGTGTAATAGTGCTGACAGGGTGTGAGTTCTGCACACTTTAGTAAGAGGAGATACAATATGAGATATGTAAAACCCGGCTATTATGACAAGTTTGTCTGTATTGCCGGCGAATGCCCGGCCACCTGCTGTGCCGGATGGCAGATTGTGATCGACGAGGAATCACTGCAGAAGTATGGAAATGTAAAGGGGGATTTCGGCAGAAGACTGAGAAATTCCATTGATTGGATGGAAGAGAGCTTTTATCAGTATGACAAAAGATGTGCGTTTTTGAACCGGGAAAATCTCTGCGACCTTTATACAGAGCTGGGACCCAAGGGGCTCTGTACTACCTGCAGAATGTATCCGCGGCATGTGGAGGAGTTTGAGGATCTGCGGGAGCTTTCCCTTACCCTCTCCTGCCCGGAGGCTGCCAGGATGATCCTGTCGTGCAGGGATAAGGCGGAGTTTATCACATGGGAGACAGAGGAGGAAGATGACTTTGAAGACTTTGATTTCCTTCTCTTTACCCAGTTGGAGGATGCCCGGGATGTGATATTTGAAATTCTAACAGACAGAAAGAAGGATTTGAGGGCCAGAATGCAGGAGGCGCTTTCTCTGGCAGAGGAATTCCAGGCGTGTATAGACCGGGAGGAATTTTACGCCATAGATGAAGTGATCGGAAAATACCCACATCCATCCGGGGCAGAGAAGAAAAAAGAGAGCCGGTATACCAGGAGAAAACGGGAATTTTCTGTGTTTCAAAAACTGGAACAGCTCAGAGATGAATGGGGAGGTCTGCTTGCAGAGGCCTGGGAAAATCTCTATGAAATCGGAGAAGAGCATTATATGGAGCTGTGCGGGGAATTTGAGCGCACATACGGATATGAAAGCAGCAGACGCGGAGAATGGGAGTGTATGGGGGAACAGCTCATGGTGTTTTTTGTATACACCTATTTCTGCGGAGCAGTGTATGACGACGCGGTCTATTCTAAAATGGCTCTGGCTGTTTTTTCAACAGAATGGATCCAGGAATTTGTCATGCTGATATGGCTGAAGAATGGGAAGAAGACAAGGTTTGAGGATATGGTGGAGACAGCTTACCGCTACGCCAGGGAAGTGGAGCATTCAGATTTGAACCTGGAAGTGCTGGAGCGGTGGCTGGAGAAAAATAAAAGGGAGAGATAACACATTATGAAATTTTATCTGGCGCCAATGGAGGGAATTACCGGATATATTTACCGCAATGCCCTGTATTCATGTTATAATAATATAGATAAATATTTTACCCCGTTTATCATGCCGAATCAGAACCGCTGTTTTAATACCAGGGAGCTGAATGATGTCCTTCCTGAGCATACCAGGGGAATGTACACAGTGCCTCAGATCCTCACGAACAGTGCGGAAGATTTTGTGAAGACAGCCCTTGCGCTTCAAAGGATGGGATATGATGAGGTCAACCTGAATCTGGGATGTCCGTCCCGGACTGTTGTGACGAAAATGAGAGGCGCGGGATTTTTGGCAGAACAGCAGCTTTTGAGAAAATTTCTGGATCAGATTTTTGACAGGCTGGATATGAAACTTTCAATAAAGACCAGGATCGGGCTGGAGGATCCGGAGGAGTTTTACGAGCTGATAGAGATTTACAACAGATATCCCATGGAGGAGCTGATCATCCATCCGAGACTCCAGACGGATTACTATAAAAACAAACCGAATCTTGATGTTTTTGCAGATGCCCTGTCTCTGAGCAGGAACAAGGTCTGCTACAACGGGGATATTTTTACAAAGGAAGAGTACCGAAAATTTACGGCCGGGTTCCCCCAGGTGGAGACAGTGATGCTGGGCAGAGGGATCCTGACAGACCCGGACCTTATAGGACATATCACCAGGGATACTGTATTGGATAAAGAGATGTTTGAGAAATTCCACAATATACTCTGCGAAGAATATGAGAAAGTTATGTCAGGAGACAGAAATGTACTGTTTAAAATGAAAGAACTCTGGTTTTACATGATACATCTGTTTCCCGACAGCGCTAAATACGCAAAGAAAATAAAAAAAGCACAGCATCTGAAGGAATACAGGGCAGCAGTGGATGTCCTGCTTCGTGACAGAGAACTACAGATGCCGGGCGGAAATGAGGGATGATCATGAGGTTGAGACTGCAGCAGGCGGTACAGGAAAATGACTATTATTTCAGAGGGTTTGTCACAATGACAGATCTGGCAGAGATTTTCCGGGCGTATCCTTTTCGGGAGGAGACGCTTGAGAAGGCGGCCATACACAGGCGGAATATGGAGCAGGGGATATCACCTTTTTCTGTGACACTTCGCGCTGCGCCGGATACAGAAAGAGATGCAGAGGGGGATGATCTGATCTTTCAGGACGCGCAGTGGGAGATCAGAGACGGAAAAAGCCGGGTGGCTGCTGTAACTGAAATGACGGAGGAGGAATTGGCTGACTGCGAGGCAGAGGTGAAGATTTTTCTGCTTACAGAAGAGAAAATGGAAAAAATGGAACAGAACCGCTTCTGACAGATAAAAATACATAAGAAAAATATGGAATACGCGTAGTTGTACAAGGAAATATGAGTGGAGGAAAGAGTATGGTACATGTATGACGAAAAAAAGGAAACATACCCGGGCAGAGCTGACGCTGTGTGTGTTTGTTGTATTGGCAGTTTTTCTTGCAGTGGTAGTGATGTATTATAATCAGAAGACAAATCTCCGAGTGAGCAGAGAAATCCACGCAACTCTGGAGAGCTATGCGCAGCAGCAGGCGGATTATGTGGGGACTGTGCTTACAGGCCAGTTTAATTCCCTTGGCGCCTTTGCAAGCTATCTGGGACAGGCGGGAATAGAGGACACAGATACCTTTCTGAGCGCAGCCAATGCCATCAGGCAGACTCAGGAATTTTACCGCATTACCATGGCCGATCCGGATGGCAATGGAATGACCGATGATGGTATTCAGAAGAATATCAAAGACTTGAAGGAATTTAGGGAAGCGCTGCAGGGGGAACAGACCATATCAGAGCCGTTTATATCCAGTATGGAAGACGGATATCTGTGTGTTCTTCTGGCTGTTCCCATTAAAAATCCCCAGGGAGAGATCACGGGAGTGCTCTGCGGATCTTATACGGCAGAGCAGTTCGGAACTTTGTTTCTGCATGATATTTTCAAGCGGAATGATGCCAGTGTGCTCATCAATGGGAAGGGTGATGTTATAGTGGCATCAAAAGACGGACGGATCACCGTAGGGGATAAGAGCCAGGAGAATGTATTTGAGAAGACACAGAAGGAAGCTTTTCTGGATGGGCATTCCGTAGAGGATATGAAACAGGCAGCCCGGGACGGGAAAAAAATGGTCTCCCTGCTTCAGGAAAAATCGCAGCAGTATTATGTGACCCAGACCCCGTTTGGATATAACGGGTGGACGCTTTTATCTGCCATGAAGCGAAGTGAGGTGGATTCCTCCTATTCATTTGTGAGAGCCTATTCGGTAAGGCTGAATATTGCATTTGCAGCTTCTTTTTTACTGAGCTTTTTACTTTTGTTTTATCTCTTCAGGACAGAGAGAAAGATTTTAAAGGCACAGACTCGGAAGCTTATGGAGGAAAAAGAAAAGCTGGAGGTCTCTGAGGAGAGATTCAGGCTTTTGGCCAGAGATTCGGATGTGTTGGTATTCGAGATCAATTATCTGGAACACACACTGGAATTCAATGAAAACTTTGAAAAGATACTGGGTATAAAACCGGATTACCAGTCTTTTTTAGACGGGAAATGGGTATATCCTGATGATGTGACCTCGTTTTCCAGGATACTGCCCCAGTCCAGCAGCAAAAAGGGTGTTATGACCCGGAATATACGTTTCTGCAATTCTGCCGGTGTCTATATCTGGTTTTCACTCCTTACCAGTATTTTTGCGGATGACAGGGGAAGAGTCGTGCGTATTCTGGGAAAGATGATGAATATTGATGAAAGTATGAGGGAGAAAGAGGCTCTCAGACTGCGTGCCGAGACAGATTCCATGACAGGACTCTATAATAAAATGGCCACAGAGGAACTGATCACCCATGCCCTTAGGAAATACAGGGGCAGTGTCTGCGCGCTTCTCGTTGTGGATATGGACAACCTGAAACGGATCAATGATACACTTGGACATGCCCAGGGAGACCGGGCGATTGTCCGCTTTGCGGATGTTCTGCACCGGACATTCCGCTCTACGGATATTGTGGGCAGGATCGGCGGGGATGAATTTATGGTGTTTCTCATTAATGTTCAGAGGAATCAGCAGCTGACCATGATCCTGGACGCAATTGTAAAGAAATGGGAAACCCTCTATACAGGTGAAAAAGAGGACTACCCGGTGCACGGGAGTATGGGAGCGGTGATGACAGAAGGCAGCGAGAATTTCCAAGAGCTGTACCGCAGAGCTGATATTGCTCTTTATAAAGCAAAAAGGAGTGGAAAAGGCGGGTATGCCGTCTATGTTCCTGAGATGGAAGAGACATAAATAAGGGGCAGACGCACGTTGTTTCGTGCGGCTGCCCCCTTTTCATACCGGGCACGGTGTCCTGACCGGATGGCGGTCACAGACTCCGGTATTCTGGTTTACTGTTTTTTTCTGCTGTCAAAATAGATGAAATGGTCAACCGCGTCCAGGATATCTCTGAAATCCTCCCTGGGAGCCAGGTCGATATAACGCTTTAGGAGTTCCTGCTCCTCTGCTTTATAGGGACCGTAGAAGATATCAAACAGATTGTGGCCCCGCATATAAATCTTAAATTCTTCCATATGGTTTTTGAGGTCTTCCTCGGTCTGGATTTCAAAACCCAGAATCTCTGTCAGATGGCGTCCGCTCCTGAGTTTATAGAGATATGCCTTCCACTTTTCCAGGAGGATCCTGTAGAAATCCTCTTCTTTTTTCAATACCCCGATCTGTACCATAACAGAAGGGTTGAGAAAATAGTTTTCAAAGGAATAGTATTTCAGGATCAGCACATTTTTCGGGGCAACTCTGGGGAGATGGTCCACATCTTCCAAATTCCTTGCCTCATAGTAGCGGCAGAGCTGTGAAGCCAGTTCGGTTCTGCTTTTGCCGTCCCCGTCCCGGATCATCAAAAACTGGTCACGCAGGTAGATCTGGTTCATGTACTTTAAGTTGGCGTAAGTTTTGATGTTGGTGCAACTGTTGGTGGTGATAATGGCAATCCGGAAAAGGCTGCCGTCCGGAGCTGTGATTTCCGAGTAGTATTTCCTCAGGAGCAGAGGAAGGCGGCTCTTATCCTGCTTACCCTCCACAATAAAGACAAAGCTTACATTCAAAAGGTCACTGGCGTTGAAACCCAGATCGTCTAAAATACGGTTCATATCTGTCCGTTCCCGTAAAATGGTATAGTATTGCTCATCCAGAACTACCTGCCGTATCTGGTGGCTGCTGAAATTGAAGATCATATCCGGGGAATGGGTGGAAAACAAAATCTGATTCTTTTTGGACAGCCGGTACAGAATTTCCCCGGCCTTTTTCTGCAGCTCCGGATGGAGGAAGGTCTCAGGGTCTTTGACCAGAATGACGCTGGGGATCCGGTTGTTGTCCTGGGTGTAGGCCTCCAGAAGAGAGAGCATATAGATACTGCGCATGCCTTCTCCCATGTGTTCCACCGGGGTTGCGGTACGGCGTTTGGTGTTGTAAGCTTCTGCGGTTACGGAACACATTTCGTCAATGTTGCAGCGCATGGTATAGCGGATCTCATCAAAACCGCCGTTTCGGTGGAAGCTGGCATTAACCTGTCTGGCAAAATCTGTCAAGTTCATCTGGCAGAGCTTGTATTCCAGCAGTTTAGCGGTCTCAAAGGCAGTCAGCTCTTCAGGGCGTTTCTGATCGATCAGGCCGATGCACTGGAAGCAGCGGCTGCAGTGCTTGCTGCTCTCAAACAGGCAGACGTCGGAGCGCATTCTCTTTAACTGTTCATCCTCTTCAAAGGCCAGCAGGTCCTTCTGAAGATGTTCCAGCCGTCTGTCCGTTCCGATATAGTAAATCTGCGGAAGCACCTGCCGGATATACTTGTTGTGCTTTTCGTGACCATCGCTCAATCGTTCCTGCCCAAGTACATTGACGGTGTAGGTAAAGGTCAGGCTTCCGTTCTGGTAGGAGGGCAGCTTTTTGCAGAAATCCTCATACCAGGCGGTATATCTTCGGTAGACACTCACACGCCCATGGTGGTGCAGCATCTGCAGGTCTTCCCTGGAGATGGACAGGGTCATGGAGATCTCGATCCGCTGCTTTTTTTCATTGAAGTCACTTTCCCGCACCTGGTAAGAACCGTTCACCGCACGCACAGCATCCAGCACGGAGGTTTTTCCTGTATTATTTTTCCCTACCAGGATCAGGGCATTTTCGATGTCACGGATTTCCATGTCCCGTATGTATTTAAAATTCTTTATGTGTAGGCTGCTGATCTGCATAATATATCCCCCTTTATGCCCCGATTGATATAACCCCATTCTATCACGGGAAGAAGGGTTCTGAAAGAGGTTTTCTTTTATTTTCTTTACGCATTTGGCGGACTCTGTTAGAATGAAAAAAGATAGAAAAGGAAGAATCAGAACACGCACAGGGATGAGGATATGGAAAAGATATGGAGTAAAACAGCAGGAAGGGACTGTACGCTTTCAGACTTTCTGCTTCACGATATGGGTCTTACAAAACGGCAGATAAAACAGGCAAAGTTCAGGGAGAACGGAATCTGTGTGGGCGGCGTGAAAGCGAGGATCACATATGCCTTGAAAGCGGGAGAGAGGGTGGATGTAAAACTGGAGGAGCAGCACACTGCCTCCCCGCAGCTTGTGCCGACACAGGGAAAACTGGATATTTTATACGAGGATGAAGATCTGCTTTGTGTAAACAAACCATCAGGTCTGGTGGTGCACCCTTCCCACGGGCATTATACGGATTCCTTATCCAATATGCTGGCCTATTATTTTCAAAAAAGAGGGGAGCATGTCAGGATCCGGAGTATAGGGCGGCTTGATAAGGACACCTCAGGTATTGTGGTTTTTGCCAAGAATCAGGCTGCAGCGGGAAGACTGGCAGAACAGAAACAGCAGGGGAAATTCAGGAAAGAATACCTGGCTATCGTGGAGGGCTGTCCCGAAAAAGATGAGGGGATCATCCGGGGGAAGATAGATAAAATGCAGGGGGAACTGATGAAGATGTGTGTGTCCCCCCAGGGTAAAACTGCTGTAACCAGGTATCAGGTTCTTAAAAGAATGGAGAATAGTTCCCTGGTAAAGCTCAGTCTTTCTTCAGGGAGGACGCATCAGATCCGGGTGCATATGGCATGGATCGGTCATCCTCTTTTGGGGGATGGTCTGTACGGAGGCAGCATGGAGAAGATCAGGCGGGCTGCCCTGCACGCATTTTGTGTCACCCTTTTTCAGCCCTTTACAGGGGAGAAGATACGGGTACAGGCGCCGCTTCCCGGGGATATGCAGAAGTGCCTTGAAGCAGAGAGGAGTGAGATAAGATGAGTATCACAGTTGAAGATCTGCTGAAGCTTCCCTCCCTTGGAGATGCCTGGGTGGCAGCGGGGAGATCAGGGCTTAAAAAAGTAGTCACATCCATATCTGTCCTGGAATATGCGGATCCCCAGATGTTAAACGACGATCTGTTCCCCGGTGATTTTTACGGAGGGGAGATTACCATAACGGGATTTATCAATGCAAGGGAGGATGTGCCCCTGCAGCTTGCCACCATACGCAGACTCTATGAGGGCGGGGAAGTGGGTCTGATCCTGTACTATGTGGGAATCTTTTTAAAGAGCATTGCCCCGGAAGTCATATCCCTTGCGGATGAATTGGGCTTTGTACTTATCTGTATGCCTGAAAACCGTATGGATCTGCGCTACAGTGAGGTGATCACAGAGGTTATGCATGCCATAATCAGTGAGCAGAAGCGGGATACCTATCTGGTGGGGGAGATGCTGGAGCGGTTCGGCTACCTTCCCGAGAGCCAGAGAACCGTGGAGGCTGTGGTCAGGATGCTGAGTGACAGGCTGCGCTGTTCCCTTTTTCTGGTTGACGGCAGCTTCCGTCCTGTGAATCTGGCCGTGTGGCCCCAGGCGGGAAAATCCTCCCTGGAGGAACTGGAGCAGTTTTACCACGGGGAGGCTCCGGAGTCGTCAAAGGAGATGGAACGTCTTCCCTCCGGGCGCTGGGTGTTCTGCGCGCCGGTTAGGGACGCTGACAATGCGGGACTTACCCTGTTTCTTGTCCGTGAGGACCAAAAGCTCCATGCCCAGCTCTGCCTGCAGGCCGCTGAGGCGGTAAGGCTGTTCATCGGTGTCTGGAGCAGGGGATACGGCAATGTGGGAATCGGGGAGCTTTTGAAGGCAATCTTAAATGACGAACCGGTGAAAATGCGCAGGCTTGCGGAAATCTTCCGGATCGATGTAACATCCATTCATCACATGCTCCTTCTGCTGCCGGGAAAAAGAAACGGACAGAAGGAGAACAGAAGCCTGGAAAAAGAGATGAGGCACGCCAGCACATTTCTGGAGCAGTATTACGGTATCTGCATATCGGGCATCCATCAGGGTCTGGGGGTTGTCTTTACCGGCCGGGAACGCACAAAAACGGAACAGGAACAGATCCTGGAGGGATTCTATGAGGAGGCGGATAAAGATATCCTTTTCATAAGCTGTCCGGGACTTGAAAATACGGCACAGGTGCGCAGCGCCTTTCTTTTCTGTACGGAATACGCGGAGGAGGCCAGATGTATCTATCCCTGCCGCCATATTCTGACGGGAAGTGAACTGGAGTTTGCAGGTGCCTGCAGACAAACCCTGGAAGCAGGGGAAAAAGCGATCCTGGAAAAGACAGCCTGTCTCAAAGGGCTGGAGGAGCAGGATCAAGAGCTGTACAAGACCCTGGAAACCTTCCTTTTGGACGCGGACAGCAATATTGCCCGCACCGCAGAGCTTCTGTATGTACATAAAAATACGATCAAATACCGGGTGGGAAAGCTCCATGAGTTTTTCCGATACAGGATACAAAAAATGCCGGAGGCCGGGCGTCTCTATGAAGCCGCGGCTGTTCTCCGCCTGTTCAGAGACTCGGCTTTGTCCAAAAGGACAAAAGACAGCGAAAAAGTTTAACCCAATCCATAATTACAGCGGCAGAAAAAGCGTTTATAATAGAAAAAAACAAAATGCGCGGTCAAGAAGTCTCAGACAGACTCTGAGCCGCTGGATGGGAGATGGGATTTTGAGGAAGATAGGATTAGAAGAAATTGAAGATATCGCCTTGGGAGCTGCCCTTTTGGGTGCGGGTGGGGGCGGAGACCCTTATATTGGCAAGCTGGTGGCTATGGGAGCTGTCAGGGAATGCGGTCCGGTCACACTTCTGGACCCGGAGGAAGTGCCGGATGATGCACTTATAGTGCCTATCGCCATGATGGGCGCGCCTACGATTTTGGGGGAGAAGGGAATCGGAGGAAATGAGTACCGGGTGCTCTATGACATGGTCTCCAAGTTTTTTGGAAAAGAGGTCTATGCCTTTATGCCCATTGAGGCGGGCGGTGTGAACAGTATGCTCCCCATCGCGGCATCTGCCAGGATAGGACTTCCCATGGTGGACGCGGATGGCATGGGGCGGGCCTTTCCTGAACTGCAGATGGTGACATTTACCATGGGCGGCATGAGCGCAAGCCCTATGGCTCTCACAGATGAGAAGGGCAATTCCGCCATATTCAACACCATAACTAATAAATGGACAGAGGAACTGGCCAGATCAGTGACTATGAGCTGCGGCGGCTCTGTTTCTGTGGCGCTGTACTGTATGAGCGGCGCAGAGCTGAAAAAATACGCTGTGAAAAATATTGTCACCAGGAGCCAGAAGCTGGGTCAAGTGATCCGCAGTGTCAAAGAGATGGAGGAGGGAACACCGGAAGAAAATTTCCTGAAGCTTTCAGAGGGATTTAAGCTCTTTAAAGGAAAAATCGGTGATGTGCTCCGGGAGACCAGAGGGGCATTTAATTTCGGAAAAGTATGTCTGGAGGGCATTGGGGAATATAAAGGAAGACAGGCCTATGTGGAATTTCAGAATGAAAATCTGACCGCAGTGGTGGATGGAGAAATTTTAGCCACTGTGCCGGATCTTATCTGTCTTGTGGATACGGAAACCTTTGTTCCGGTCACCACGGATGCTCTCAAATACGGCAAGAGGATCATGCTGGTGGGGCTGAAATGCTTTGAGATGTGGAGAAGCCAGGCAGGACTGGATCTGGTGGGACCGCGGTATTTTGGCTGTGATACGGATTATATTCCGCTGGAAGAACGCTGCAAAGGAGGACGTACAGATGTATAAGCTGGGAATTGACGTAGGAGGAACCAATACGGACGCGGTCCTGATCAATGAACATTTAGAGGTGATGGCAGAGATCAAGCATCCCACTTCAGAGGATATCTATGACGGCATCGTATGTGCCGTGCGTGAAGTTTTACAGGCCTCCGGTGTAAATAAAGAGGAGATTTCCATGGCTATGCTGGGCACTACCCAGTGTACCAATGCCATTGTGGAGAGAAAACAACTGGCGGACATTGGCATTCTGCGCATCGGAGCGCCGGCTGCCCTTGGGATACCTCCCATGGTGGACTGGGCGGAGGATATCAGGGCCGCAGCAAAGGCCGTCGCTGTGATCGGCGGTGGTTTTGAGTATGACGGAAAAGAACTGGCTCCTTTTGATGAGGAGGCAGCAGCGGAATTTTTTCGGGAGATCAAAGGAAAGGTGGAATCCGTTGCCATTTCTTGTGTGTTCTCCACAGTGCGCAATGACCATGAGCTGCGGGCAGCACAGCTTTGCAGAGAGATCCTGGGACCGGATGTGCGGATCTCCATATCCAGTGAGATTGGATCTATGGGATTGATCGAGAGGGAAAATGCCACTATTTTAAACGCGGCTCTGTGCAGAGTCGCGGAGCGGTTTACCGATGGATTTGCCAAAAGTCTGAAAGAGGAAGGCGTTACTAATGCAGCGCTGTACCTGTCACAGAACGATGGCACCTTGATGACCATGGAATACGCAAAGAAGTATCCGATCCTCACTGTGGCCTGCGGACCTACCAATTCGATCCGGGGAGCCAGCTATCTGAGCAGAATACAGAACGCGGTGGTCATCGATGTGGGAGGCACCACCACGGATCTGGGCGTTATCCAGAACGGATTTCCTCGGGAATCCAGTGTTGCCGTCACCATCGGCGGTGTGCGCACCAATTTCCGTATGCCGGACGTATTTTCCATCGGTCTTGGAGGCGGTTCTATTGTTCATCAGAAGGAGGACGGCACAGTGACGGTGGGGCCTGACAGTGTGGGATACCGCATCACGGAGAAAGCCCTGGTGTTCGGCGGTGATGTGATGACTGCCACAGACATTGCTGTCCGTCTGGGAATGGCACAGATCGGAGACAGAGAGAAGGTCTCTCATATAGACCCGGGTTTTGCGAAGCGGGTCATGGACGTTATAAAAGCAATGGTGGAGGAAGGCATTGACGCCATGAAGGTTTCCAGTCAGGACGTGGAGGTCATCATGGTAGGAGGAGGTTCCCTTATCCTTCCCAAGGAGCTTGAGGGAACTAGCCGCAGCGTGGTCCCGGAACATGCCCAGACAGCCAACGCCATCGGTTCTGCCATCTCCAAGGTGAGCGGAACATATGAAAAGCTTTTGGACTTTGACGTGGTTCCGAGAGAGGATGCCCTGGCTCAGGCCAGAAAAGAGGCCATAGCCATGGCTGTGGAGGCGGGAGCCATAGAGGAGACCGTGGAGATCATTGATATGGAGGATGTTCCCCTTGCCTACTACCCGGGCAATACAAACCGGGTAAAGATAAAGGCGGCAGGAGATTTGGGCTAGAGCCTGTTTGAAAAATCATTCCCGCGATCTGCACGCTCTAGAGTGTGTTTGAAAATTCATTCCGACAATCTGCACGCCCCACTTTGCGGTATATTTGCCCCCAATTCGGTCAACGTAGCCCGCTACGCCTCCCTCATCAGGGTCAAATCTTCCACAAAGTGTGACGCACAGCTTGCCGAAAGCAATTTTCAAACACACTCTAGTCCATCGTAAAGCTCGAGGTAATGCTGTATGAAAGGATGTTTAACAGCCATGTTATATCTGCGGCTGTGAATATTCTTTCATAATATGTATAAAACTGCGCAGTACCGGATTATTCTGGAGGGTTTTGTAATAAAGCCCAAAGGATGCCGGTGCTGCATTTTTTACGGGTATATAGCGCAGGCTGCTGTCCTTCATGAGAGGCATATCCGGCAAAATGGTAAACCCCAGGCCTGCTTTTACAAAAGCAAGAGCGCATTCAATATTTTCACAGAAGAACATCCGGGAGGGCGGACGTGTGCTGATGAGCTTTCCCTGCATTTCTGTGATCACAGGAGGGGACTTATGGGGATCACACAGAACCAGGCGGCCTTCATACAGTTCCTCAAAAGTGACTGCGCTTTTGGAGGACAGAGGGTGATCCGGGGCAGTCACACATACGACAGGCGCTTTGGTCAGTTCCACATAAGTGCCTGTCTTTTTCTTTTCTTTTTCCTCACCGAATCCCAGCATCACATCTAAAGTTTCCTCCTGCAGAAGATTGCGCAGAGCCTGGAAAGGCACCATTTTAATATCAGGGTGCACCTGGGGATAGGACTCGACCAGCATCCGCAGTACCTCCGGCAGCAGTGTCAGCTCAAAGGGGCTGTGGCATCCTATGACAAAAGGCTGCATCTGGTCTTCAAAATGTCCCGCCAGTCTGTTTTTCGCCTGGGCTGTCTTGGCCAGAATATCCTTGGCATAGCCGAAGAAGACCCATCCCTGGGCGGTCAGCTCCACCGTTCTGGTGGTGCGTTTGAACAGCTTGACATCCAATTCGGCTTCCAGGGAATTGATCTGATGGGTAACGGCGGGCTGGGTGATATGAAGCTGTTCCGCAGCCCGGGCAAAGCTCAGATTCTCAGCCACTGCCATATAACATTCCAACTGTACGGTATTCATAGAAACTCCTTTTTATAAAAATAAATCAGTGATATTAATTAATGTTCTTTATCAATGATAACATTTTTCTAATTCACATACAAGGAAAAATGGTGTAAAACTAGTTTGTAAGGAAACAGTCAGCAAGCGAACTTGTTTCAGATAAGGAGATGAAATATGCAGAATGTAAAAGATGAAAATGTGATGCGTCTGCTGAAAAAGCTGAATCTGGCCATGGAGTCCCTGGGCAATGCCATGATGGTGAAACACGGCATGTCCGCTGCCCAGTGTAATGTGCTGGGATATCTGACGGACCATGAGGAACAGAACATATGCGCCAGAGACCTTCATATATCCCTGGGGCTTTCCAAAGCCAATGTGTCATCTCTTCTGAAAAAACTGAAGAACGGAGGCTATATAGATTTCATGCCGGACCCATCGGATGAACGGCTGAAGCATATCTGTCTTACGGAACGGGCAGATGAGCTGAAGGATGAGATAGAGCAGGGCTTTAAAAATCTGGAAGGCTGTATGTATCAGGGGTTTACAGAGGGAGAAAAGCTTCTTTTGTCAGAACTCCTGGGAAGGATGCTGAGTAATCTGAAACAATGAGATTCCGTGAATGGAAGGTTCGCAGTGCGCGGTTTCTATCGTAGAATGAACAGGAGGCTTACAATATGATCAAGACATTACTTGCGCAGGTGAAGCAGTATAAAAAGGCTTCCCTGCTGACACCCCTATATGCTGCCCTGGAGGTGGTGATGGAGGTTCTGATCCCATTTATCACAGCGGCGATCATTGATAAGGGGATCGAGGCCGGCAGTATTTCCAAGGTGTACCAGTACGGTGCCCTGATGCTGGTATTTGCCATGCTCAGCCTGCTTTTCGGAGTTCTGGCAGGCCGCTATGCAGCCAGTGCTTCCTCAGGACTGGCGTGTAATCTGAGGGAAGCGATGTATGACAATATACAGACATTTTCTTTTTCCAACATTGACAAATACAGTACCGCGGGTCTGGTGACCCGTATGACCACAGATGTGACAAATGTACAGAATGCATACCAGATGATCTTAAGGATCGCGGTCCGTGCTCCGTTTACTCTGATCTGCAGTATGTTTATGTGCTTTTTTATCAACGTGAAGCTGAGCCTTATTTTCGTGGTGGCTATCGTAGTTCTGGCTGCTGTCCTGATATTTGTTATGAGCAGGACGACAAAAATATTTGATGTGGTGTTTAAAAAGTATGATGAACTAAACGCCAGTGTCCAGGAAAATGTTTCCGCTATCCGAGTGGTCAAAGCCTATGTGCGGGAAGATCATGAGAATGAGAAATTCACCAAAGCGGCAAACAATCTGTACAGTCTTTTTGTGAAGGCAGAGAAGTTTCTCTCCCTGAACGGCCCTGTGATGATGTTTGTCATCTATTTCTGTGTTGTTGCCCTTTCCTGGTTCGGAGCAAAATTCATCGTTGTGGGAGACCTGACCACAGGTGAGCTGACTTCCATGTTCAGCTACATTATGGGAATCCTCATGTCTTTGATGATGCTGTCCATGATATTCGTCATGGTGACCATGAGTGCGGCAAGCGGCAGACGTATTGCTGAGGTTCTGAACGACAAAGCAGATCTGGTCAATCCGGAGAATCCGGATAAAGTGATACCGGACGGCAGGATTGACTTTGACCACGTGAATTTTTCCTATAAACACGGCAGCGGCAAGGAGACGCTGACAGACATTGATCTGCACATCAAAGCCGGGGAGACCATAGGCATCATAGGCGGAACGGGATGCGGAAAATCAAGTCTTGTGAATCTCATAAGCCGTCTGTACGATGTGACGGGAGGCTCTGTATCCGTAGGCGGCAAGGATGTGAGAAACTATGACATGGAGGAACTGAGAAACCAGGTTGCCGTAGTGCTTCAGAAGAATGTGCTCTTTTCAGGAACCATTCTGGATAACTTAAGATGGGGAAATGAACAGGCTGACAGGGAGGAATGCATAGAGGCGTGCCGGCAGGCCTGCGCAGATGAATTTATCGAACAGTTTCCAGACAAATATGATACGTACATTGAGCAGGGGGGAACCAACGTATCCGGGGGGCAGAAACAGAGGCTCTGTATTGCAAGGGCACTGCTTAAAAATCCCAAGATATTGATCCTGGATGACTCCACCAGCGCGGTTGATACTGCCACAGATGCGAAGATCAGAAATGCGTTTACAAAAGCTATTCCGGGAACCACTAAGCTTATCATTGCCCAGAGGATTTCCAGTGTACAGGACGCAGACAGGATTCTGGTGCTGGATGAGGGCAGAGTGAACGGATTTGACACACATACGAATCTGCTGGCTAATAATAAAATTTATAAAGAAATTTACGATACACAGATCAGGGGCGGCGGTGATTTTGACCAGGCCGGAAATAAGACAGGAGGTGCAGCATAATGGCAGAAAATGTAAAAGCTGTAAAAGGCCCGGGCATGAACGCGCATGGGCCAAGACCAAAAGTGGATAATGCGGGGAAAATCCTGAAACGGACACTTGGATATATGATGAAGAATTATAAAGGGCTTTTTGCCGTGGTAGTAGTCTGTATTGTGGCTACGGCACTGGCTACCCTGTCCGGGACCCTGTTTATGCAGAAATTGATCGATGACTATATTATCCCTATGACAAAAATGTCTGATCCGGATTTCGGGCCGCTCAAAAAGGCATTGCTCATGCTGATCGGAATTTATGCAGTCGGTGTTTTATGTGCCTTTGCCTATAACAGGATCATGGTGTACATCAGCCAGGGAACGCTCAGATATCTGCGTGTGGATCTGTTTACCCACATGGAATCCCTGCCCATTAAGTTTTTTGACACCCATGCCCATGGGGACATTATGTCTGTCTATACAAACGATGTGGATACCCTCCGCCAGTTGATCAGCCAGAGCATTCCCCAGGTTGTAAATTCAGCGGTGACCATTGTGATCACATTTGTGAGCATGATCGTGCTGGATATTCCTCTGACGCTTTTGACACTGGTAATGATCGGCATTATGATGATCACCACGAAACAGTTAAGCGGAAAATCCGGCAGGTACTTTGGAGAACAGCAGAAAAATCTGGGCCGGGTAAATGGTTATATTGAGGAAATGATGGAGGGACAAAAGGTAGTAAAGGTGTTCTGCCATGAAGAGAAGAGTGTGAAGGACTTCAGAAAGCTGAACGAGGAGCTTCGTGACAGTGCCGATAAGGCCAATACCTTTGCCAATATCATGATGCCGGTGAACGGCAACCTGGGAAATATCAGTTATGTGCTCTGTGCTGTGCTGGGGGCGGTTCTGGCCTTAAAGGGATTCGGAGGGCTGACGCTGGGAACGCTGGTATCCTTCCTGACACTGAACAAGAACTTCACTCAGCCCGTGACACAGATCAGTCAGCAGATGAACAGCATTGTTATGGCAATGGCCGGTGCGGACCGTGTCTTCAAGCTTCTGGACGCGGAGCCTGAGGTGGACAATGGCTATGTGGAACTGGTCAACGCAAAAGAACAGCCGGACGGCAGCCTTGCGGAGAGTGAAGAAAGAACCGGTGTGTGGGCTTGGAGACATCCCCATAAAGCGGAGGGGACAGTCACCTATCAGAGACTTGAGGGAGATGTCACTTTCAACGATGTGGATTTCGGGTATAATGATGATAAGATCGTGCTTCACAATATAAAATTATTTGCCACACCGGGGCAGAAGATCGCGTTTGTGGGAAGTACCGGTGCAGGTAAGACTACCATCACCAATCTTATCAACCGTTTCTATGATATCCAGGACGGCAAAATAAGATATGACAATATTAATATCAATAAGATCAGGAAATCAGATCTGCGCCGTTCTCTGGGCATGGTGCTTCAGGATACCCATCTATTCACGGGAACCGTTATGGAGAATATCCGTTACGGCAGGCTAAACGCTTCGGATGAGGAGTGCAGGGCAGCGGCAAAGCTGGCAAATGCAGATGGATTTATCCGCCGCCTGCCGGATGGATATGACACTATGCTTACCGGAGACGGTTCTAATTTAAGTCAGGGACAGAGGCAGCTTCTGGCCATTGCAAGGGCTGCTGTAGCTGACCCGCCGGTCCTGATCCTGGATGAGGCAACGTCCTCCATTGATACCAGGACAGAGACACTGGTACAGCAGGGCATGGACCGGCTGATGAAGGGAAGGACTACCTTTGTCATTGCCCACAGGCTGTCAACGGTACGGAATTCGGACTGCATTATGGTCCTGGAACAGGGGCGTATCATTGAGCGTGGAACTCATGACCAGCTTATGGAGGAAAAAGGAAAGTATTACCAGTTGTATACAGGAAATTTTGCGGAGGAATCTGCGTAGGCAGTATAAAGAGATGCCCCGCCTTGTGGCAGCCGGAAGTGAGAGTGTGCGGTATATATTCTCACTTCCGCTGTCATCAGGCGGGGCTTAAATGATCCTAGATATGTTTGATACAGACAGCGGAGCCTGTTGGGTTTATAGGGGCATACCAGTCAGTTGAAGTTGAAGGTGTCTGGAATGACCTGCGCTCTTTCCCGGGAAAAATCCAGTCTGCTGTATGCGTCATTCATCTCCGGTGTTTCTTCGTGAGTGACGCCCTGTGTTATATAAAAGTAATAATACATTCCGTCAGGACCTTGTCCAAGATACTCAAAATCGAGATTATCATCAGGCAGTTCACGTCTAAAAACTGTAAACAAATTGCCAAATCGTTCAGACTGGCCGCTCTGGCGCAGTTCATACTGTTCCTTTAAAACACCTTCGACTCCAACTTGGGTTGGCTCAAAAACAAGTTTATCCTGCCAATCTGCCGGATATTCAAAAGAATATCCATCCCCCTGATAAAGAGCCAGTCCATCTCCGGCATTTTCCTGTGACAGCAGGAACTGTATATTTTGTACTTCTGTTGTATTAAAAAGTGTATCAGAAAACTGCTCTTTGGTATATTTCGGTTTATACCAGGATTTCCTTTCAAAATAGCTTTTGATATCAGGGTCAGTAAAAATATAACCGTGGCGGGCATAGATTTCGTTCCTGGCATACATCAGTTCTTCCGTGGAAAGATTGGCTGTGTCCTGCTGGGTAAGCACTTTTGTGCCGCTGTCAAATATCACAAATTCTTCCGGATTTAATTCTGCTTCAGGCTCCGTATTTTCAGGCGCTGCACTTTCAGGCTCTGTATTTTTAGGATTCGTGTCTTTAAGATTCGTAATATTCAGGTCTGTGTCTTTAGAATCCTGATTTTCGGAGATATCTGTTTTCAAGGCTGTTTTTATCGGCTTGTTTTTCGTTTCGGAGAGGTTTTCCTCTTTTTCTGCAGAACTGTCCTGGGAAATTGTGTTTTCTTTTTTGGCGCTGCCGGAAGCAGCAGATGCTTCGTCCGGCCGGTCCTGCTCTGCGGCAGATGGATTTTCGGAAGACGTATCACCGGTTTTCAGGGAACAGCCGATAAAAAGCACAGAGCTTAAGAAGATCAGCACAAGGAACAGGGCGGGAATACGGCCTTTTTTCCGTTTTCCGGCATCCATTACATTGTGTACTCTTTCTTTAAAACCAGAGAGACTGTCATTCAGCCCGGCAGTCAGGCGGGAAAGCTTTTTGTCAGAATGGGCGGCCGTTCTCAGAAGCAGTTCATTGTATCGAAGGCGGGAGGTTTGAGGAAAGTCCCGGATCACATGTTCGTCACAGGTGAATTCCAGATCCTTCTCAGCTTCTCTCTGCATATATAAAAGAGACGGGTTAAACCAGTACAGACTGCGTACCACAAATAAAAGCCCTTTGAACCACAGGTCTCTGCGCTGATAATGACATAACTCGTGCCGGAAGATAAAATCCAGCTCCTGGGGAGAGTAATCCTGATCTGGCAGATACAGACAGGTATCCAGAAATCCCGCCAGCAAAGGTGTGGACAGATCACTGCTTTTTAAAAGACGTGGTTTTTTGTCAACTTTAAGCAGTTTACATCTGGAACGGTAGAGGTCCAGCGTGATCTCATCCAGCATGGGAGAACTCCAGCGTCTCAGTTTACGGAGTGCATTGGCATAATTAAAAGCATGAAAAGTAAAAAGAAGCAGTGCTCCGGTCAGCCATATAAAGACAATGATCCGGTCAAGATCCAGTGCCTTGATACTGTCGAAAATCTGCGAACTTTGCTGCTGTGAATATGCGGATTGGTACGCAAAGGTCTGCTTTGATGACTGAATGTGAGATGCAGTATCGGCATTGGCCGTATTTCCGTCGATATTAGTTCCATGGGCATAAGCAGTATTCCCGTTGATATCAGTGCCATCGGCAGCAGAAATCCCTTCATTCATAACAGCGCTGCCGGCAGAGGCAGTTTCAGGATCATCATTTTTCCAGTTAGAAAAGGCAGTGCCGTGCAGCTGCGGAAGCGGAACTTCCATCTGCACCAGTGAGGTATGCCCGGTTAGATTTATAGGGAACAGCAGTGCAATGGATAAAAGCAGCCATATGGCACATTTCCACCGGGCGGAATATTTATGGCCTAAAAACCTGGCGGTGACTGCGGTGATAAGAATACAGAACGCCGCCATAATATTTATTCTGAGTATATTGATAATAAATTCCTGCATACACAAAACCCCCTTGAAAAGCAGACATGACTATGGTTTTTCTTTTGTGACATCTTATATGTATTGTATGGAAATATAAAATTCTACAAATGTAGTTGTTAAGTATATTCTACAATTATAGTAGATAAATGTCAAGGGGATTTGGAAATAATATCAAAATTAAAATCGGCAGCAGCAGTTTATCCTGTCTAAGCGGTGTGGAACCAGATGGGTCTAGCTTTTGGCGTAAAATAAAAGTATAATGTAAAGCATAAGAAAGTATTACGGATATCATTGATGATCAGGAGGAAAAATATGTACAAGGCATTTAAAATGAAATTATATCCGGGCTGTGAGGCAGAATATGAAAGGCGACACAATGAGCTTTGGCCTGAGATGAAGGAGATGATCCATGCCCATGGAGGAAAGAATTACTCTATTTTTCTGGACCGGGAGACACTGACCTTATTCGGCTGTATAGAGATTGAAAATGAGGAGCTGTGGGCAAAAGGGGCTGACACGGCGGTCAACCGGAAATGGTGGGATCATATGGCGGATATTATGGAGACAAACCCTGACAACAGCCCTGTTTCAGTGGATCTGAAACCTATGTTCCATCTGGACTGACAGGGGCTGATCTTATTACAGATCCGGCGTGCAGAAACGGCTGTCATCTGCCAGGTATGAAAGAATCAATAAAGTAACTGTGAAGGGACTGAGCAGTTACAATTCAGGAAATCATAAAGTCAATGGAGATTAAGTTTTCGAGTGTGTTTAAAATGTGGAGGACAGACCAATGAATCATGATAAAGTATATCAGATGAGCTTTTCAAAAATTTATCCGCTCCTGGTCAATAAAGCGCTGAAAAAGGGGCGGCAGCAGGAAGAGGTAGATGAGATCATCTGCTGGCTTACGGGATACAATAAGAATGAGATCCGGTCAATGGCTGAAAAGACCATATCCTATGCAGATTTCTTTGGGAATGCACCGAAGATGAATCCCAACAGAAAACAAATAAAAGGAAAGATATGCGGGATCAAAGTGGAGGATATTGAAGAGCCGCTCATGCAGGAGATCCGATATCTGGATAAGTTGATCGACGAACTTGCCAAGGGAAAAGCCATGGGAAAAATATTGAGAGACTGAGAGAAACCGGCATGGATTTTTCTGCCGGTTTCCCGTTTTTGTTTATAGTAAAAAGACGTGGATTCAGACTTGTTTGTTCCACAGATCCCGGCGGGTCAGACCATTGTTTTTTACTGCCTGCCGCCAGCCCATCTCCCCTGCCATTTTATAAAGAAAGCGTGGAAAATTAGGTGAGAAGCAGATGTTTTCTCCGGTTTCCTGACGCAGTATCCTGTCAGACAGTGTGTTGAATGCACCGGAAAAGTTTTTCTTGGGTCCCTTTCCGGCAGCCATACCGCTTATTACAGGCATCATTCCTCCGGCGCCGATCCCAAGACCGCCGCCCCAGATGACTCCGGCTTTGGAGCACCAATTTTCCATGATATCCAGAGCAAGGGCATTCTGACTTCCCTCATAAAATCCGCAGTTTGCAATAGCATAAACAGTACAGTCCTTTGAAAAGGCAGCGTGTTTAAGATATTCCTCTAATCGGACCAGACATGACAACAGATGTGAGGGAAGAGAATCAACATAAAGGGGAAATGCAAAGACCATTATACTGCAGTCCTGCAGGAGTTCCAAATCACTGCTGCCGGGCTGTTTTTTTGTAAAGTGAAGGTTTATGATCTCATTTTCAGAGGGGATAAGCCCCTGCAGTTCTTTTAATATAAGGCCGGAAGCACTGTCTTTCCTCTTAGGGCTTCCGTTTATCAGGGCAATTTTCATATTTTCAGTGCCTCCATTTCTTGAATGGAATCCAGAAAGGTGACAGATTCCACGGTACAGTAAAGATTGACTGCATTTGCCTTTACCAATTTTTGCGCGGTTTCCTTTTCCTTGGCGGTTATGCCATTGCCATAGAAAACGACTTTTAACCGGAAGTCCCTTTTATAGCGCTGCTGGTGATGCATTTCCCCGTTTTTGACCGTAAAGTAGGGATGGATATAGGAGATGCTTCTGTCCAGCACATTTTTTACAAAGGGGCTGTAGCTGCCATAGACACATTTACTGATGATCAGCATTTCGCTGCACATGGCAATGTTTTTTCCCATCTGTTCATAGGTGTCTTTGAGGATACAGGCCCCCGGTGTTTTTAGCCAGCATCCGAAACAGCCGATACAGGGGCGTATGCTGCCGCTGTCTGTAATGACCATATCGTTGGGGGCAATCTGCGGATAAACCTTCTGCAGCGTATCTTCTGTCAAATCGTGGATAATTAATTTCATTTAGACTGTTCCTCCGTCCTTATTTGGTTGAGAAATGCATGGAATGCGGAATCGGTGAGAACCCGGATCTCCTCGTTTGGGATGTGGGCGGCTTTGGTGGCTATCATGGAGGCAATGCCGTGTGTGTACAGCATCATATGCAGGTAGAGCCGCTTGGCAGCAGTTTCGCTGATAGAAAGTGTTCTCATGATATCCCTGGTGACATCCTGCCTGGCACACTGTCTGTATATATCTTCCAGGCTGTTGATATTCATATACCTGGATAAGAACAGGAAACAGAACAGATACCTTTCTTCCCTGGCAAATCCAATATGGCACCGTCCGATGGACGCAAAATAATAATTTTTGTCAGCGTTCTTTTCCACATATTCTGTCAGATACTGCTGGGTGTAGACAAACAGTTCCTCCATCAGCTCCGGCATATTGGAGTAGCAGCTGTATATGGGCTGAACGGAACAGCCGGCCTGACTGGCAATGCTTCTGGCATTTACGGCTTCATGTCCCTTTGTGCGCAGCAGTGTAAAGGCTGCATCCAGTATCATTTCTTTTGTGATCTTTTGTTTTGGCATTTTCTTACCTCTAATATTACGAATGTTATATAACTCTTGTTAAGATATGGAGATTTGTCAAGAGATAGTTTTCCTTTCATGAAAATCTCGGGGCAGCCAGCGCGATATGGAGTAGAATGCTCCATATCTGTGCATCGCGAAGCGTGTTGCTATTCACAGAACTGCGTTTTTTGCAGAGCTGTGAATAGTAACATTGTTATATAAAGTGATGAAAAATAAGAATATTTCAAAGTGAAAAATCAAGATTGTTATTGGCTGGCACAGACAGGATAAAAGTATCGAATCACCACATTTTTCATTCCGATAATAATATCATAAAAATATTGCCATACAAACAAATGTTTGGTAAGATGATAACAGAGACTCAGACAGGTCTGTGTATATGTGAACGGATCATATTTATATATGGCAGAAGTACGGATTCCGGGAGGATAATGGGAGGTACGGATATGGAACAGATGACATTATTTGACGACCGGGGGCAGACGGCTCCTCTGGCCAGCCGGCTGAGGCCCAAGCGCCTGGAAGACTTTGTGGGACAGGAGCATTTGCTGGGAAAAGGGAAGATGCTGCGCCAGCTCATTGAGCGGGATCAGATTTCTTCCATGATCTTCTGGGGGCCTCCCGGAGTTGGGAAAACTACGCTGGCCAGTATTATTGCAGGTAGAACAAAAGCTGATTTTATCAATTTCAGCGCAGTGACCAGCGGGATCAAAGAAATCAAAGATGTGATGAGCCATGCGGAGACCAGCCGGAGAATGGGAATCCACACGGTTCTCTTTGTGGATGAGATCCACCGTTTCAACAAAGCCCAGCAGGACGCGTTTCTTCCCTATGTGGAGAAGGGCAGCATCACTCTGATCGGAGCTACCACGGAGAACCCTTCCTTTGAGATCAATGCAGCGCTTTTGTCACGGTGCAAGGTGTTTGTTCTGAAGGCTTTGGAGGAAAAAGACCTGGTGAAGCTTTTGGAACATGCGCTGGAGAACCCGGCAGGGTTTGGGGGACAGAATGTCCGCATCACGGAGGAACAGCTCACAGCCATCGCTGCTTTTGCGAACGGAGATGCCAGGACTGCGCTCAACACTCTGGAGATGGCAGTCTTGAATGGGGAGATCACAGAGAATGGCATCACAGTGACAAAAGAGGGGATGGAGCAGTGCATCAGCAGAAAATCCCTGCTGTATGACAAAACAGGGGAGGAGCACTACAACCTCATATCTGCTCTTCACAAATCCATGAGGAACAGTGATCCGGATGCGGCTATTTACTGGATGTGCCGTATGCTGGAGGGAGGGGAAAACCCGCTTTACATTGCCAGAAGGCTGGTCCGCTTTGCCAGTGAAGATGTGGGGATGGCAGACAGCAATGCCCTGCAGGTGGCAGTGGCCGCGTATCAGGCCTGTCATTTCCTGGGCATGCCTGAGTGCGATGTACATCTGACTCATGCAGTTACATACCTTGCCATGGCTCCAAAATCAAATGCCTTATATGCTGCCTGTGAGAACTGCAAAGAGGATGTGAAGAACAAAAGGGCAGAACCCGTTCCCCTGCAGCTTCGCAATGCCCCCACAAAGCTTATGAAAGAGCTTGACTACGGACAGGGATATGTATATGCCCACGATACCAGGGAGAAGCTAAGTGCCATGCAGTGTATGCCCGACTCCTTGAAGGACAGACGGTATTATCACCCTACAGAGCAGGGGGAGGAGAAAAAGGTCAGGGAACACCTGGAGTCTGTTCTTCAGTGGAAGAAAGAACACGCCAAAGAATAAAAGAAAAAACTGAAAAATCAAAAAGAAGCTTTGTAAAAATCAGGAAATTCGTTTATAATAAAAGTATATAAGTAACTGTTTGGGCAGGACTGCGCATTTACTGTGCTGACCGAGTATAAGAGCAGTTACGTATGAAAATCGTGAATACAAGGAGGTAATTGTGTATGAAACATTATGAACTGATCCATGAGATTTATAATCTGTGTGACGGACATCCTGATTCCCAGATCAAAGAAGTGGATGTGGATGATCTGGACGTTTACATGAAAAGCTTGACCAGCAAGGTTTCCACCTGTGAGAAGACAGAGCGTGAGGACGGCTCCGTTGTGTACGAGGTTGTGACCAATGGCGTGAAAGAGAGATATACCTTTACAGAGGCGTGAGAACAGGGGAGATGCGGTATTCCGCATCTCCTTTTCGCACGGGGAATAAAGAGAAATACAGATGGACATCCTTACAGGCAGGAAAGAAAAGTAAAAAGGAGGGCTTATGTGCGGCAGATATTATATTGATGATGATACCATCAGAGAGATGGAAAAGCTGGTGCGCCAGATTGATAAAAAACTGCTGGAGGAAAAGAGCCGGGATGTGTTTCCCTCCCAGAACGCTCCGGCCGTTACGGGAAGGGACGGGGTGCTGTGCGGAGAAGAGCTTGTCTGGGGATTTCCCGGATTTGAAAAAAGCCGGGTGATCTTTAACGCAAGGCAGGAGACGGCGCTTGAAAAGAGAACCTTTCGTGACAGTCTTCTTCTCCGCAGATGTGTGATCCCGGCCAAAAACTTCTATGAGTGGAACAGAAAAAAAGAAAAATATACATTTGCAAGATCCGACGGCAGGATTTTATTTTTGGCGGGTATTTACGATCAGTATGGAGAGGAGGAGCGGTTTGTGATCCTGACAACCGAGGCCAATGACTCCATGAGCCGGGTCCATGACAGGATGCCCCTGATACTGGAGGAGCGGCAGATCAAGGACTGGATTTTCAGCAGGGAGAAGGCAGAGGAAATGCTTGGTCAGACACCGGTTATGCTGAATGGCAGCACAGAATATGAACAACAGACACTGGACCTGCAGTAACGGGTCCTTTTTCCATGAATCGCCTATTTAAAACAGAACATATGTTCTGATATAATTTTTATATGAATACAATGTAATGAGGTGATAAAAATGGAGAAGGTCATTTTTCATGTGGACGTAAATTGTGCCTACTTATCCTGGGAGGCGGTATACAGGAAAAAATACAGGGGGGAGGCTCTGGATCTGCGGGATATTCCTTCCGCAGTGGGAGGAGATGTAAACCAGAGACATGGGATCATCCTGGCAAAATCCATGCCTGCCAAGGCGTATGGGATCCGCACCGGTGACTCTGTCTGGGAGGCGCGGCAGAAGTACGGCTCGCTCACCATCGTACCTCCGGACTACAGTCTCTATGACAGAAGCTCCCATGCCCTGTTGGATATTTTAAGGGAATATTCTCCCAGTGTGGAGCAGTATTCCATTGATGAGGCGTATATGGATATGAGCGGCACAGAAAGGCTTTTCGGAACCCCTGAGAAAGCCGCGGACAGTATCCGCCAAAGAATCCGGAAAGAACTGGGCTTTACAGTCAATATAGGCATATCTGAGAATAAGCTGCTGGCAAAGATGGCCTCTGATTTCAAAAAGCCAGACAGGACGCACACGCTTTTCACAAGAGAGATTCCGCAGAAGCTGTGGCCTCTTCCGGCAGGCGAACTGTTTTTTGTGGGAAGAGCCTCAGCGAAAAAGCTCTATGATCTGGGAATCTATACCATAGGGGAGCTGGCCAAGACAGATGTGGAGATCCTGAAACGGCATATGAAGAAACAGGGAGAGCTGATCTGGAATTTTGCCAATGGAAGAGATTTTTCCCTGGTGGAGGCTGTACCGCCGCCGAATAAGGGATATGGAAATTCTACAACCATTCCTGTGGATGTGACAACCGCTTCCCAGGCTTCCCTGGTGCTTCTGGCTCTGGCGGAAACGGTGGGTGCCAGGCTTAGAAAGGACGGAAAGAAAGCGGAGGTGATCTCTGTGAGTATCAAGGACTATCTTTTCCGGACATCCTCCCATCAGTGCAGGCTTCCGGCTCCCACAAACATTACAGAGGAGCTGAACCGCCATGCCTGCCGCCTTTTCCCGGAGTTTTGGGACGGACTTCCCATCCGGCATCTGGGCATACACACGGGCAGGATCCAGGACGGAAATGTTATGCGGCAGATGGAACTTTTTGACACAAGGGATTACGGGAAACTGGAGCGCCTGGATCGGGCTGTGGATACCATACGGAGACGGTACGGCATGGACGCGGTAAAGCGCGCCGTGTTTCTGGAATCCCCCATTGACCATATGAGCGGCGGGATGTCCAGAGAGAAACGTTACCGCTGTGAGCACTGAAAGGAGAGAAGAGCATGGCATTCGGTACAGATATCCATATGGAGAAGGCGGACGCGGGCAGCATCCGTGGGGAGCAAGAGTGCATTGCTGTGAGCTGCTGGTTCACCAGCAAGGGGGATACCAGTCTGCAGCTTTTAAAATATCAGGATGAGGAAGGGCAGATCCACACGGTCCGCAGCATCCGGGTCCTTTGCAGGGAGGAAAAACATTACAATGGTATTCCCACGCTGGAATATGTCTGTAGAATAGAAGAAGGGGGATATGAGACGGAAATAAAACTCATCTTTTTTCTGGAGGAGCATCGCTGGGCAATGATAAAAAACTCCCCGTCTGCAGGATATCAGCCGGCAGAAGGAGAGTTTAGTACCAAAGATCAGGAGATATGGAGATGAAAATACTGTTCCAGGATCGGAAGAAATTCCTCCTCTGTTATCTGCCGGATCGTCTTTTCACCGTTTTCCGAGAGGGTGAAAATATCTCCCATTAAAGACACACTTCCTCCGGGTGTCCGCAGATTTACCATGCGCAGACGCGGGAAAACAGACTGTTCATGGGTGGAGGCAAAGGCATTGAGAGCTATAAAATCCACAGGTTCGCAGGGAACAGGGGTGAAACTCATGACAGTGGAAAAGGTATCCTTGGAGCAATAGGAAAGCTTCCACCAGTAGGCGTCTGTCTGGTCAAGACGGAAGGTCTGGCCTTTGATGCATTCCTCCCAGCCGTCGATCAGGGGCATGGAGGCAGCGGGCATGGGACCGCCGTATCCCACGTCACAGAAATACTGCTGTCCGTCTATGCGGACAAGGTTGATGCGGTGGGAGATGGGGGGAATGAACTCATCACCACAATCCCGGATGATCCTGGCCATACAGGGTGTGACCTCATACCCGCAGGCAGTGAGCAGGGAGGCAAAGAGAGCATTCAGTTCGTAACAGTATCCACCCCGTTTCTTCCATACGATCTTTTCATATAGGGAGGAAATGGAGAGGGAGGCAGTCCTCTTGAATTCACACACATCAAGGTCCTCAAAGGGGACATGGAGCTGGTGCGCATAGATGAGCCGGTCCAGATTTTTTTTGTCGGCAGCCGGCACTGTGTCAAGTCCCAGGCGTTTCAGATAAGGCTCTGTCTGGGGAAGAGGTTCATACAATTCTTCGTACATAGTATTAGATCCTTTTCTCTTTTTGTAATTTCGTACCGCTGCCGCAGGCTTTTGACAGCGGAAAATCCATAAAACAAGTATAGCATATGCAGGGGAATTATGATACTATTTATTCAACCTTTGGACTTCATAGCAGCAAAAGCATGCACAAAGACTGTACAAACCCCAGTCTGGCGCGTGGCTGCCCAAGGATTGCCATGCAATGCAAAGCAGCACCTGGTGGGAGGGTAAAAGGCTGAACTGTTACGAAAAATCTCCCTGTTTTCTAAGGGAAACAGGGGAAAAAGGAGCCGGCAGAGAAATGGAAAATAATGAGATTCTGATGATACATGGAAAAGATTATAAAGAGATGACAAAGCGCCTTTTGAAAGATGCGGGATTGGACGCGCGGATACCTGACAGAAGGTGCCGCATCGGCATAAAGCCCAATCTGGTATCCCCCACGGCGGCCTCCTACGGAGCCACCACACACCCGGAGATCATTGCCGGGATCGTGGAATATCTGCAGGAGAGAAACTATGAAAATCTGGTGATCCTGGAGGGGTCCTGGGTGGGTGACCGGACTGCGGAGGCTTTCCGGGTGTGCGGATATGAAAGCCTGGCAGAGCAATACGGTGTGGAGCTTCTGGATACCCAGAAGGACAGTACCACCTCCTGTGACTGTGAGGGAATGGAGCTGCAGATCTGTGACAGCGCCCTGGCCCTTGATTTTCTCATCAATGTGCCTGTGCTGAAGGGACACTGCCAGACAAAGATCACCTGTGCCCTGAAAAATATGAAGGGGCTGATACCAAATAAGGAGAAACGGCATTTTCACGCCATGGGGCTGCACAAGCCCATTGCCCATCTGAACACAGTGCTGCACCAGGATTTTATTGTGGTGGACAACATCTGCGGGGACCTGGACTTTGAGGACGGGGGTAATCCTGTGGTGATGGACAGGATTTTAGCGGCGGCTGACCCGGTGCTCTGTGATACCTATGTATGTCATCTTCTGAAGTATGAAACAGAAGAGGTGCCATATATAAAAATGGCGGAGAAACTGGGAGTGGGAAGCGCTGATCTTTCCGGGATCGTGCTTCGTACCTGCAATGAACAGGAGCATTCCGTTCACGTGCCTGCCGGGAGAAAAATTGTGGAACTTCAGGATGCTGTGGAGGAGGTGGAATCCTGCAGTGCCTGCTACGGCTATCTGATCCCTGCGCTTGATAAACTGAAGGAGGAGGGGCTTTTCGGAAAGCTGAAGACAAAGATCTGTATCGGACAGGGATTCCAAGGGAAAGAAGGAGAACTGGGTATCGGCAGTTGTACCCGATGCTTCCGGCACACCCTGAAAGGGTGTCCGCCTACGGAAATCCAGATATATGAGTTTTTGAAAAATTATATAGAGGAACAAGAATAGAAGGAAGGGCGCCCCGGCAGACAAAGCTTGGGACGCCCTTTTTATGGGTATTAATCAAAGACCACATTACTGTATTTTTTGATCTCTTCAGTGACTGTCTCATAGACACCGGGAAAAGTGCTCATGGGAAGACCCTGTGAAGTGTTGGGTATGAAATACAGTCTGCCGTTTTCATCGCAGGCACGCCGTACTTCTTTTGCGATCACTTCTCTGCTCCAGCCCTCATAATCCACCTTTGCACTGTCTATGCCGCCCATGAAAGAAATCATCCCGCCGTATTTTGTGATCAGATCCGGAATATTGTTGGAGCACATAACTCCCTGCCATACGTCAATGCCCATTTCGATCATATAGGGAACCAGTGTGGCTGCATAGGAATCCGAGTGGTGGACGATCACATCCACACCCATGGATCTGTACAGTCCGTAAATTTTCTTATAGGATGGAAGATAGAACTCTTCAAACATCTCCGGAGAGATGAACGTAGATGTCTGGCTGCCCCAGTCATCATGGTGAAAGAGAGCGTCCGGTTTTAAACGTCTGCAGATCTCCTCCCCAAGGGATAGTTCATATTCGGTCAGATAATCGATCAGCTCGTGCATGTATTCAGGTTCCTCATAAAAGTTAATAAGGGTGTTCTGAATTTCTCCCAGGTGATGACACTGTTCAAAGAGTCCGGGTGCGGCAAAGGGAGTGACAAAATATTCTTTTCTGTCTGTTTCCTCTACCTGCCTGATAAACGGCTCCCACTCAGCATCGGAATATCTGGTATTCGGAGCATGGATATAATCTCTCCAGTGGGTAATATCTTTGATGACAATAGTATCTGGTCTGTGTACCGGAAAAGGCCCCGGTGTTCCTGCTGGCCAGGAATTCACCACGCCCCAGTCATTCACCACATCCAAATCACCGGGACCCGGCATAGGACTGTGCATCATGATGGGATTGTAAAGAATCCGGAAAGCCTCAAATTGATTGACAAAACGGTCCGGTCTGCCGCCGCGGATGGTCTCCAGGAAATTCTCTCTTTTGGTCAGCATATGGAATCCTCCTGTAAAGGGGCATTTTACTGCTCTGCCTGTTTCGGGAATGGGTTGTAGATCAGCAATACAACTCCGAGAACAGCGATGATGACAGTTTCTACCAAAAGCGGAGAATAAATATTTTCACCACAGATAGTTTTCAGCAGAGACAGCCAGAAGCTGCTGAGGAAGCCGCCAAGGTTCATAAGTGCCATGATAATGGAGGTTCCGATTGCCACGGTAGACGGCGGAGTGCGCATACCTACCAGTGTGAAAGCAGCAGGCATAATAACAGAGAATGCAAAGCCAATCAGGATCGTACCTGCTGACATCACTGCCATAGTCTTGCCTATATAGATGCAGTAAGCGCCGATCGCCCACAGGAAGAAGGCAATGGGGAGGCAGAAACGTTTCATCATCTTGAAGATTGTACCGAACAGGAAACCTGCCACACATCCGGCAACTGTATAGAGGGACAGAGCTGTTGCAGCCATGGTTGCACCGCCGGCGCCCTTCATTTCAAACATCAGGGACATATTCAGCATTACAGGATAGTTCAGTACATTAAACAACAGGAACAGAATGGCAATGGCATATACAAAAGGTGATATTTTGTCTTTTGCCGCCGGTTTTCCGTTGGTCTCAGGCTGTACAGGGGCTTTGGCGGGTTCCGGCAGGAAGATCAGACATACAATGGAGATGATACCCAAAAGATGTCCGAAGAAGGTGGTCTTCCAGCCAACATCAGCCAGTGCGCCGCCAAGCATCTGCAGGATAATACCGCCGCCGTTCATGAGCAGTGTGCCGTATCCCAGGTAAGCTGCCTGTTTCTGGCCTTCATACAGGCCGATGATCAGGGCATTCCCAAGAGGTGCCATAAGGCCCAGACCGATGCCTACTAGTGCACGTGTCACTAAGATAAACGCAAAGGAGCCGCCCACGATAGCGGGAAGTGTACCGGATACAGTGAAAATGATACATCCAGTCAATGCCAGGGTACGGTATTTTATCTTTTTCCCGGCCACGGTTCCTGCCCATAAGGTGGCAAATACCACGAAGAGGGTGGGAAGGGTGGAGATCAGGGAAAAGTTATTGTCAGGAAATGCCGCTGCCAATTTTGCCATGGCAGGCGTCACCACAGTGAATCCCATGGAAATAAAATACAAAGACAATATGGCTATGGTCTCTTTGAGGCCAACCTGGTTTTTAGAAGTGCTCATACAAAATCCTCCTTTTTCTTTTCAAGTCCTTTTTTGTGCTGTGGTCAGTTGGTTTCGCATTTTCCGGAAATTACAGCAAAAATCAATTTTTTCTGCAGATACTGTGTGAAAGTTTTGCAGAATTACTGTACAACAACTATAGTTAGATTATAAGAAAAAGGGAAAAAGAAAACTATGGTTGGAAAATACGAAATTTTACGAAAAAGGAGAGCATTATTCGTACTGCATAAGAAAAAAGCGGATGTGTATAAAATACTCAAAAAATTACAGGAACCTGTGCGGGTTTTTCGCACAGATTCCTGCAAAATGTCAGCACATACGGAGCATGGGCATTCAGTCAAAAAGCTTTAGAATACGGATAGAAAGCTTCATGTAATCACGGGTGTAGCCCTCCTCCAGATTACAGCTCAATTCCTCTGTCATCTTTTTTATCCGGTAAACCAGTGTGTTCCTGTGGACAAACAGTTCCTCGGACGTGTGCAGCAGAGAGCGCTCATTGTTCAGATAGGCTTCCATGGTGCGCACCCGCTCTGTGGGCTGTTTTAAATCCAGGCGGTGAAACCGGAGGATATCCGGATGGCAGGCGGCCAGAAGTACATCAGGGGAGCTGTTTTTGATAATGTAATCAATGGCCCTGGGATAGAAGTCATAGTAATGCTTGTCCGACAGTCTTTCTTCCAGGGCAAAGAGGGCCTGCCTGTAGTGATATCGGATGTCTGTTAAAAAGCAGGCAGGGAGGCTGATGCCTGCTACCATGCGGTTATGGCGTACAAAACGGCTCAGACGGTGCTTTAAGGTATCGGAAGTTTCCTTCTTTTCATTATAGAGAAGAACCACTCCGCCGTCCAGACAGAAGATCTCACAGTGGGGAAGCTGCTGGGATATCATATGGGCAGTCAAAAGAAGCACCTGTTCTTCCAGGATCCCGTTCTCCCCTTGAAAGACCCAGAGACCATAAGTATCCTCTGTGGACCAGTCATTGACCTCTAACTGCCGGTCAAGTTCTCTGTCACTGACAGGTATTCCCTTGATCAGATCCCTGAAAACACTGTAATGGTCACCGTCAGGAGGCGCTGCAGGGCCCGTTTTACCCATGGAGACAGCCAGGAGGCGTGTGATCCGGTCCAGAAGCTGGCTGTCCCCTGTATTGAGCCTGCGGTTTCGCTCCACCAGTGTGATCCGGCCGCACTGGGCGCGGTTATAGTAGATGAAAGAGGAGAGACAGTCAGAGAGTGCTTTTCTTTCAAAATGGTATTTGGTGGCACCTACATTAAAAAAATTTTGGTCTGTGCAGTCACGTCTCATAAAACGGATACTGTCAATGGAGCTGCAGCCATATTCCATAAGATGTGCCCATTCCTCGTCCACATAGACCTCCTTATACTGCTTGCTGTATGCAAGAACATTGCAGTTGGCGTCAAGCAGAACCATGGGATTGTGAAAACAGTGCCAGCTCTCATCCAGGATCTTTTGGTAGTCGCCCTGTTCGGCAGCGGCGGTGATAGAGGCATCCCAGTCCTCATAAAAATCAAAGATACCCTGTATGATTTCAAACGCCTCATCAAATTGGATATCCTTTAGTCTGATCGTGTCATTTTCCCATTGGCAGAGAACATCGTTTCCACGGGGAAACACATAAATACAGTTGGTGGCATAGGCACGCCGGGCACTTTTTAATACAGCAGGCGAGTCATCGCTGATCTGAAATTCCGGATTCAGCGGTTTTAGCCTGTTGGCGATCATCCACATACTCAGTTTCATAATAAAAATCCCCCTGTTCTGCATAAGTAAATCCTGCCTGCTTTTATTTTTAGCGAAATGAAAGCAGAGAAATTCCATGATGTGAAAATGCAGCTTTGTATCAAAGTATAATACAAACCGGGAAAAAAGTCGAGAGCTGTCCATAGAGAAAAGCTGAACTGTTGTTACTATTCAGCCTTTCGGCTTCATAGCAACAAAAGAATGCACACAGACTGCAAAAATTGCAGTCTGGCGCGTGGCTGCCTCGGGATTGCCTTGCAAATGCAAGGCAACACCTCGCGGGACAGTGGAAGGCTGAACTGTTACGAACTGTTACGGAAAACAGCCTGCCGGAAAAGAAAAGTCCGGCAGGCTGTTGTGTCAGGTAAAATCAGAGTTGAATCTGCTGTGGGTCACACTTTCCATTCCGTCCAGAATGATCTCGTATGCCTTTTGCGCATCCTCTTTTGTAAGCTGTTCTGTTTCACCCAGGGGATATGCAAGCCCCAGATTCTCGTATTTGACTTTCCCCATGGAGTGATAAGGGAGTACCTCCACAGCTCTCAGATTATGAAGAGAACCAAGAAATTTTCCAAGGGAATAGAGTGGCTCCGGGGCAAAGGTGATACCCGGGACTGCCACGTGACGGACCCAGAGGGGAATCCGGTGCTTGTTCAGATATTTGGCAAATTCCAGAATATTGTGATTGGCATGTCCCGTCAGCTTTTGGTGTTCTTCACTGTGGATATGCTTAATATCCAGCATGACAAGGCTTGTGGACGCGAGAAGACGGTCCAGCTTCTCAAGATATCCGGGACTGCTTCCTCTAAAGGTGATCCCGGAGGTGTCCAGACAGGTGTGGATACCCTGGGCCTTTGCCTTTTCAAACAGTTCTGTCAGGAAGGGAAGCTGAAGAAGCGGTTCTCCTCCCGTAGCGGTAAGCCCGCCTGTTTTATAGAAAGCCCGGTTCCGGTTTAGAGACGCTATGATCTCATCTGTATCTATGAGTCGGCCTTCCCCTGTTTTCCAGGTATCGGGATTGTGGCAGTAAAGGCAGCGCATGGGACAGCCCTGGAAAAACACCACATAGCGGACACCCGGGCCGTCTACGGTTCCGAAGCTTTCCAGAGAGTGAATATATCCTTTCATGTGGACACCTGACTTTCCCTTAAATATTTTGATGGAAGGTTCTGGAGATCACTTCGTCCTGCTGTTCTTTGGTAAGCTTGATAAAGTTTACGGCATAACCGGATACGCGGATGGTAAGCTGAGGATATTTTTCCGGGTGTTTCTGTGCATCCAGAAGCGTGTCCCTGTTGAACACATTCACATTCAGGTGATGACCGCCTTTTGCGGCATAGCCGTCTAACAGTGCTACCAGATTTTTTTCGGCACTTCCATTTTTGCCCAGGGCATCCGGAACGATGGAGAACGTGTTGGAGATACCGTCCTGGGCATCCATAAACGGCATTTTGGCAACCGTGGCCATGGAGGCAACTGCACCATGGGTATCACGTCCGTGCATGGGATTGGCTCCCGGCGCGAAGGCTTCTCCGGCTTTTCTTCCGTCAGGGGTGGAGCCGGTGTTTTTGCCGTAGGACACATTCGAGGTAATGGTCAGAATAGAGGTGGTCGGAACCCCTCCTCTGTACGTGTGGTTTCCCTTGATATACTGCATAAAGGTGTGGAGCACCTCCTGGGCGATCTCGTCTGCGCGGTCATCGTCGTTTCCGTATTTGGGAAAATCCCCTTCAATCTCAAAATCCACGGCAATTCCTTGTTCGTTGCGGATTGGTTTTACTTTTGCGTATTTTATGGCTGAGAGAGAATCCGCAACAACAGAAAATCCGGCTATTCCGGTGGCAAACCAGCGGCGGACCTCCTTGTCATGAAGAGCCATCTGCAGGCGCTCATAGCTGTATTTATCGTGCATGTAATGGATGATGTTCAGCGCGTTTACATACACGCCGGCCAGCCATTTCATCATGTCTCTGTATTTTTCCATGACCTCCTCATAGTCAAGATATTCCGATGTGACAGGACGGAATTTGGGTCCCACCTGCTGCCCGGAAATCTCATCCACACCTCCGTTGATGGCATAGAGCAGACATTTAGCCAGGTTTGCACGGGCGCCGAAGAACTGCATTTCTTTGCCGATGCGCATGGAGGATACACAGCAGGCAATACCATAGTCATCGCCGTGAACCGGACGCATGATATCATCATTTTCATACTGGATGGCAGAGTGGCGGATGGAGATTCCGGCACAGTATTCCTTAAAGTTTTCCGGAAGTGCAGAGGACCATAAAACGGTCAGGTTCGGTTCCGGAGCGGCGCCCAGGTTGTCCAGTGTGTGAAGGTAACGGTAAGACATTTTTGTCACCAGAGGACGGCCGTCCAGCCCCATGCCTCCGATGGATTCTGTGACCCAGGTTGGATCCCCTGCAAAAATCTGATTATAGTCAGGTGTCCGGGCAAAGCAGACAAGACGGAGCTTCATGATAAACTGGTCGATGATCTCCTGTATCTGGCTCTCTGTGAAGGTTCCTTCTCTCAGATCCCTCTCCGCATAGATGTCTAGGAAAGTGGAAGTGCGTCCAAGGCTCATGGCAGCTCCGTTTTGCTCCTTTACCGCTGCCAGGTAAGCAAAATAGAGTGCCTGTGTTGCCTCCAGAATGTTTTTGGCGGGCTTTGAGATGTCATAGCCGTAAATGCGGGCCAGTTCCTTTAGCATTTTAAGAGCGCGGATCTGTTCGGAAAGCTCCTCACGTTCACGAATGACATCAGAATACATGATGCTGCGGGTGGTGGCTTTTTCTTCCTCTTTCTCCTCGATCAGACGGTCTGCCCCATAGAGCGCGGCTCTTCTGTAGTCACCTATGATACGTCCTCTGCCATAGGCATCCGGAAGCCCGGTGATGATGTGATTGGAACGGCAGACACGCATTTCAGGGGTATAAGCGTCAAATACACCGGCATTGTGTGTCTTTCTGTGAGTGGTGAAATATTCCACAACCTCAGGGTCCACATGATAGCCATTATCCTCGCAGGCCTTAACAGCCATCCGGATGCCGCCATATGGCTGCATGGAGCGTTTTAAAGGCTTGTCTGTCTGCAGACCGACGATTTTTTCCTTGTCCTTATTGAGATATCCCGGACCGTGGGAAGTGATGGTGGATACGGTTTTAGTATCCATGTCCAGAACCCCGCCCTTTTCCCGTTCTTCTTTGGTAAGGGAAAGAACCTGCTTCCATAAGTCCTTTGTGTCCTCTGTGGCTTCCTCCAAAAAGGTGCCGTCGCCCTCATATGGTGTATAATTTTGCTGGATAAAATCCCGCACGTTGATTTCTTTTTCCCAGGCACCGCCTGTAAAGGATTTCCATTCTGTTCTCATAAAGTAATTACCTCCTGCTGTGATCATGGATCAATGCTGACAAAATTATGTGCAGACAGTCTTAAAAAACAAGTTTCCAGATATTTCCAAATTGTATATTGTATACAAAAAACTACCTGTGCTATATAAATATCACAGTCGAAAGCCTTTTGTCAATCTGGATTAAAAAAGTATTGAATAAAATACAATAAGAGGAGGCAAAGAAGGCTTTTGGCAGTTGAAAGCGTCAAAGTATAATGTTAAACTAGAACTATGAAAAGGAGGCATGAAATATATGTTATTTATAGAGTATCCAAAATGCAGCACCTGCCAGAAGGCAAAAAAATGGCTTACAGAAAAGGGAATAGCGTTTGAGGACCGCCATATTATAGAAGAAAACCCTACCAGGGAGGAACTGGAAACCTGGTATCACGCAAGCGGTCTTCCCCTGAAACGTTTTTTCAATACCAGTGGTATGAAATACAAAGAGCTGAATCTGAAAGAGAAACTGCCGGATATGAGCGAGGAGCAGCAGCTTGACCTGCTTGCCACAGACGGTATGCTGGTGAAACGACCGGTACTGGTGGGAGAATCCTTTGTTGTTACAGGATTTAAGGAAAAAGAGTGGATGGAGAAGCTCGGTCTGTAAAAAAGAGGTGCAGAGATGGCGATTGAAAAAGTAAAGGAGTATTTCAGAGGTTTTGGCATAGAGGACCGGATCATGGAGTTTTCACAGTCCTCAGCCACCGTGGAGCTGGCGGCAGAGGCTGCCGGGTGCGGACCGGAACGCATTGCAAAAACCCTGTCTTTTTTGGTTGACGGCACAGCTGTCCTTGTGGTGATGGCCGGAGATGCCAGGGTAGACAACAAAAAGTACAAGGAGCATTTCCACACAAAGGCAAAAATGCTTTCTCCCCAGGATGCAGAAGCCAGGACTGGACATGCAGTGGGCGGTGTATGCCCATTCGGGATACCTGAGGTTGTGCAGGTGTTTTTAGATATTTCCATGAAGCGGTTTGAGACGGTATTTCCGGCCTGCGGAAGTGCCAACAGTGCCATAGAACTGACACCGGAGGAGATGGAAAAGTATTCAAAAAGCCGGGGATGGATCGACGTATGCCGGGGATGGCAGCCGGAAATGCCGTCTGTGCCGGAGCTGCCGAAAAAATACCTTTCCCGTATGCCGGGAGGCTTCTTTATCTATGAGGCAGACGGTGATGAGAGGATCACTTATGTCAATGAGAATGTATTAAAGCTTTACCGGTGCAGGGATATGGAGGCCTTCTGGTCACTCACCAACGGTTCCTTTAAGGGAATGGTGCACCCAGAGGATCTGGAGCGGGTGGAAGATGAGATCAAAGAGCAGATCGCATCAAACACGTATGACTATGTAGAATACAGGATCTGTTGTCAGGACGAAACTGTTTTGTGGGTTGAGGATTACGGACGTCTGGTGGAGGAAGAGAACGGCAAGTTTTATTTTTATGTCTTTCTTGTGGATGCCACAGAAAAAATCCAATTGAGAAAGCTTTTAAACCGAAGGGACCATCTGCAGAGAGTTCTCACCACACTGGCCAATGATGTGGACTTTGACATTCACTGTAAGGACTGTACCATTGATGTGTACGGCAGCTTTGAGCAGCGTTTCGGAAGACCGCCGGGGAAGAAGGATTTCATCCAGTTTATGTGTGAAAATTGTGAGAAAAAGGGAGAATTGAAACTTTTTGTGCACAGTTATTCCATGGAAGAACAGAATTTTGACAAGGAAGATCAGGATGTGGTTGTGGTGGACGGGGAAGGCAATAATCTGTGGACCAGATGCCAGATCGCCCATTTTAAGGGCAGTGACAGCGGATATGACAGGAAAATCGGCCGTATGCTTGATACCCATGAACAGACCATGCGTGAAATCTATTACCGCCAGGGTGCGGAAAAAGACTGCCTGACAGGGATATACAACCGAAGATCAGGGGAACGATTTATCAAACGGCGGCTGAAGGGCATAGGACAGAATACCTCCTGCATGATGATCATGCTGGATGTGGATGGGTTTAAAATGCTCAATGACACATATGGGCATCCGTTTGGTGATAACGTTCTGCTGCAGGTGGCCTGTGCTCTGCAGTCTACTTTCCGGAAAAATGATATCTGTGCCCGTATAGGCGGAGATGAATTTATGGTGTTTTTGGAGGATGTAAGGGACAAGGGAATATGTCTGAAAAGGCTGCAGCAGCTTGTCTCCTATACCCTGCAGGATGAGAGTGTGGGGCAGTATAATGTGACACTGTCCGCAGGTGTATCTTATCAGACAGGGAATAAGCTCTCCTATGAAGAGATGTACCGGCGTGCGGATGAGGCTCTTTACCAGGCAAAGCGGGCAGGAAAACGTTCCTTCCGGGTATATAGTGAAAACGATGCATAGATCACAGAACATTTTTTGCTGCTATGAAGCCGTAAGGCTGAATAGTAACCTGCACAAGGCGATATTTTTTTATCAGATTTGACAGTAAGAGACGAGTGTGGTATCCTTGTAGCAGTTAAATCATCAGGGGAGCCTGTAGCGGCAGGCTGAGAGGAAGTAATCAACTTCGACCCTTTAACCTGATATGGGTAATGCCAGCGTAGGGAGAGAAGGACAATTCCGGGAGACGTGTTGGCGTCTCCCTTTTTGCAGCGTAAAAAGTTCTTTAAACCTCCTTTCATTCGGAAGCCTTGTCAGTAAATACAGAGAGGAGAATAGAAATGCTGGGAGAAATACTGGAAAATGTCAGAAGCAGATCGCCTTTGATCCAGAACATCACCAATTATGTCACTGCAAACGACTGTGCCAATATTACTTTGGCCTGCGGTGCTTCCCCAACCATGTCAGACGGGGAGGAGGAGGCCGAAGAGATGGGACGTCTCTGCGACGGCCTCAATATCAATATGGGAACTCTGCATCCGCGGTCTGTAAAGGCCATGCTTTTGGCGGGTAAAAGTGCGGGAAGCTGCGGCCATCCCATTGTATTGGACCCTGTGGGAGCAGGGGCATCCACGTACCGCAGAGAGACGGCAGAACAACTGCTCAGGGAAATCCCTTTTACAGCCATTCGGGGAAATGTTTCTGAGATCAAGACCATTGCCGGAGGAAAAAACCGCTCCAGAGGTGTAGACGCAGATGCGTCGGACGCGGTAAACAGCGGGAATCTGGAAGAAGCCATAAGATTTGCCGCAGAATTTTCCAAAAGAAGCGGTGCTGTGATCGCCGTCAGCGGAGCCATTGACATCGTGACAGACGGAACCCGCACGTACATAATAAGGAACGGACATCCTGTTATGACAAGGATCACAGGCTGCGGCTGTATGCTAAGCTCCCTCATCGCAGCATATCTGGCAGCCAATCCAAAGAGAAGACTGGAGGCCGTGGCAGCCGCTGTTATTTCCATGGGTCTGTGCGGGGAAAAGGCATATGAGAAGATGAAAAAAGAGAACAGTGGCAATGCGGGATGCAGAAATCATCTGATCGATGAGGTCTACAAACTGACCGGCAGCGAGCTGGAGAGAGGAGCAAGATATGAACTGCGGTGAGAAGAGAGAATGGGTGAGGCGTGCCCTGCTGTTGTATGCTGTCACAGATCGTTCCTGGGTGGGAGAAATGACATTTTGTGAACAGGTGAAAGCGTCCCTGGACGGAGGAATCACCCTTCTGCAGCTCAGGGAAAAGGGTATGGCGTATGATGAATTTCTGAGAGAGGCAAAGGATGTAAAAGCTCTTGCAGACAGCTATCACGTGCCGTTTATCATCAATGACAATGTAGAGATCGCTCTGGAAGCGGACGCAGACGGCGTGCATGTGGGGCAAAGCGACATGGAAGCGGGAAGGGTCAGACAGAAACTGGGTCCGGACAAGATACTGGGTGTCTCTGCAAGGACTGTGGAACAGGCTCTGCAGGCGGAGAAAATGGGGGCAGATTATCTGGGTGTGGGTGCAGTCTTCGCCACCTCCACCAAAGAGGACGCGGATGTGATATCCCGGGACACCCTAAAGGAAATCTGTCAGGCTGTATCCATTCCTGTTGTGGCGATCGGAGGGATCAGGAGAGACAATATGATGCAGCTCACCGGAAGCGGAGCCGCAGGGGTATCTGTCATATCCGGTATTTACGGGCAGCCGGATATCAGAAAAGCCTGTGAAGAACTACTGGTGCTGGCAAGGGAGATGACAGAAAAATGAGAGAGATAAAAGGGGTCATATTTGACGCGGACGGCACGCTCTTTGACTCTATGGGATTATGGGATCAGGCAGGGGAGATATATCTGCGGAGAAAGGGAATCCGGCCCGGAAAAGACATCCGTGAAAGGCTGGAAACCATGACAATGGAAGAGTCCGCGACATATTTCCGCAGCAGTTACGGGATTGATCTTGAACGGGAAGATATCATTAAAGAGATCAATTCTATGATATTCGACTGCTATGTGAAGGAAATCCGGATAAAGCCGGGGCTTCTGCCGGTATTGGAGGATTTAAAGAGACGCAGTGTCAGGATGTGCATCGCCACTTCAACGGACAGACCACTGATAGAAGCAGCGCTTAGGCATAATGGGATCAACGGGTATTTTGATGGGATACTTACCTGTACAGAAGCAGGAGCCGGCAAAAGAAATCCGCGTATTTACCAGATGGCAATGAAACTTTTAGATACAAAAAAAGAAGAGATTTTGGTGGTGGAAGATGCATATTTTGCGGCAGAAACCGCGAAAAAAGCCGGATTTTTATTGGCAGTTATACGTGATTTTTATTCGGAAAAAGACAGAGATAAATTGCTTAAACTGGCAGATGTTTATCTTGAAAGTTGGGAAGATTGGGAGCGGAAAATATGAAAAAAGTATTGACGATTGCCGGTTCGGACTGCAGCGGAGGCGCTGGGATACAGGCAGATATCAAAACAATAACTGTTCACAAAATGTATGCAATGAGTGTGATCACAGCGCTGACGGCGCAGAATACAACAGGTGTATATGGAATCAGGGAAGCGGATGCAGAATTTGTGGGAGATCAGATGGACTGTATCTTCACAGACATACGTCCTGACGCAGTAAAGATTGGTATGGTACCCAATGAAAAAATCATTCGGGTGATCGCTGAAAAACTGAGGAGATATCAGGCAGAAGATGTGGTTTTAGACCCGGTGATGATATCCACAAGCGGCAGCAGACTTATGTCCGAGGATGCGGCAGAGGCATTGAAAGAGGAGCTTTTCCCTCTGGCAGCAGTGGTGACACCCAATCTTATGGAAGCGGCTGCGCTCTGTGGATTTTCTGTCTCTGCCCGGCAGGAAATGGAAGTCGCAGCAGAAAAAATAGCAAAATACGGTTTCGGTGCGGTCCTTTTAAAAGGCGGGCATCTGGCAGAAGGAGCAGATGATCTCCTGTACGAGAAGGGAAAATATACCTGGTTTTCTTCAAAGAGGATAGAAAATCCTAACACACACGGTACAGGATGTACCCTGTCCTCAGCCATTGCCTGCAGTCTTGCCGCCGGATATTCTCTGGAAAGAGGAATCAGGAATGCAAAAAAGTATCTGACCGGTGCGCTGCAGGACGGACTTGATCTGGGGCACGGCAGAGGTCCCTTGAATCATATGTACAGATTACCGCCTTTTGCCAATGGTTATCCGTTTCGGTAATATGTAATTATTTCTGAGGCCATACATAGCTGCTGTTCACAGAACTGTGCTTTTTTTGGGGCTGTGAACAGTACCAATGTATACTAAAAAGAACATAAAATTCCATTCCTTTTATTGACAATCCTTAAAAAAATGCTTTATACTACAAGTGTTATATGACTGACGGAAGTGGAATGAACCACAGGGAGTATAACATTGATTTAGCCGACCGTCTGGGCAGAAGCTGTCTGGAGAGGACCGGCTTTTTTTAATGAATCCGGTCACATTACAGGACAGTTTCCGACACAATTATTGTCTTAGAAGGAGGACTTGCAAAGATGAATAACTTCAAACAATGGGATGGATTTAAAGGTAGAATCTGGAAAGAAGAAGTCAACACACGTGACTTTATCCAGCATAACTATGTACCGTATGAAGGGGATCAGGAGTTCCTGGAAGGACCTACCGAAGCCACGGAAAAACTCTGGTCTGCACTTTCAAAACTGCAGAAAAAGGAGCGTGCGAAAGGCGGCGTTCTGGATATGGATACCGAAATTGTATCCTCACTGACTTCCCATGGGCCGGGCTACATCAGTGAAGAATTAAAAGACCTGGAAAAGGTGGTAGGATTACAGACCGATAAGCCGCTGAAGAGAGCATTTATGCCTTTTGGCGGTATCAAAATGGCAGAGGATTCCTGTACATCCAATGGCTACACACCTGCTCCGGAACTTCATAAAATCTTTACAGAATATCACAAAACGCACAATCAGGGTGTTTTCGATGCCTACACACCGGAGATGAAAAAAGCCCGTCATAACAAAATTATCACAGGACTTCCGGATACCTACGGCCGTGGCCGTATTGTGGGCGATTACAGGAGAGTAGCTCTCTACGGAATTGATTTCCTGATGGAAAAGAAAAAAGAAGATTACGATAACTGCGGCTGCGGTATCATGACAGATGAGATCATTCGTCAGAGAGAAGAGATCAGCATGCAGTACAGAGCTTTGGCCGATATGAAGAAGATGGCTGAGAGCTACGGGTATGATATTTCCAAACCGGCTGTAGATGCCAAGGAAGCCGTTCAGTGGCTGTATTTCGGATACCTGGCTGCCATCAAGACACAGAATGGCGCCGCCATGAGTGTTGGCCGTGTGGGAACTTTCCTGGATATTTATATTCAGAGGGATCTGGAAAACGGCACATTGACAGAGAAAGAGGCACAGGAGCTGGTTGACCACTTTATCATGAAACTGAGAATGGTCAAATTCGCCCGTGTACCTTCTTACAATCAGTTGTTCTCCGGAGACCCGGTATGGGCTACTGTGGAGGTGGCCGGTATGGGACAGGATGGCCGTTCCATGGTGACAAAGACAGACTACAGGATTCTCCACACACTGGAGAACATGGGACCGGCTCCGGAACCGAATCTGACTGTTCTTTACTCCTCAAGGCTGCCTGAGAACTTTAAGAAATATGCTGCGTATATCTCTGTTGAGACCAGCTCCATTCAGTATGAAAATGACGATGTGATGCGCCCTGTATGGGGAGATGATTATTCCATCTGCTGCTGTGTATCAGCTACCCAGACAGGAAAAGAGATGCAGTTCTTCGGAGCACGCGCAAACCTGGCAAAATGTCTCTTATACGCAGTCAACGGCGGTATGGATGAAAAATCAAGAGTGCAGGTGGGACCTGAGTATAAACCCATTACCTCCGAGTATCTGGAGTACGATGAGCTTGTCCGTAAATATGAGATCATGATGGACTGGCTGGCAGGACTGTATGTAAATACCCTTAATCTGATACAGTACATGCACGACAAATATTACTATGAGGCTGCGGAGATGGCACTGATAGACACAGATGTTCGCAGAACTTTCGCAACAGGAATCGCAGGATTTTCCCATGTGGTGGATTCCTTGTCTGCTGTAAAATATGCCAAAGTGAAGGTTATAAGGGATGAAGAAGGCATGGCAGTGGATTTTGAGACAGAAGGTGATTTCCCGCGTTACGGAAATGACGATGACAGAGCCGATGATATTGCAGTATGGCTGCTCCACACGTTCCTGGAAAAACTGAAAAGATATCCGACTTACCGCAATTCAGAGCCTACAACCTCAATCCTGACCATTACATCCAATGTGGTTTACGGAAAAGCGACAGGTGCGCTGCCGGACGGCAGAAAAGCAGGGGAACCTCTTTCACCGGGAGCAAACCCAAGCTACGGCGCAGAGAAAAACGGTCTTCTGGCTTCCCTGAACTCCGTTGCGAAGCTTCCGTATGAGTGGGCACTTGACGGAATCTCCAATACACAGACCATTAATCCAGGTGCCATCGGACATTCCGAGGAAGAGAGGATCAACAATCTGGTGCACATCCTGGATGGATATTTTGATCAGGGTGCACATCACTTAAATGTAAATGTATTCGGCATAGAAAAGCTGGTGGATGCCATGGAACATCCGGAAAAAGAAGAGTATGCAAACTTTACCATCCGTGTATCCGGTTATGCGGTAAAATTCATTGATCTGACACGCGAGCAGCAGTTGGATGTGATCGCTCGTTCTGCACATGAGCGCATATAGTTCCAGAAAAGGCTCCATCCATTCTATAGAAAGCTTCGGCTCTGTGGACGGACCCGGTGTCCGGTTTGTGATTTTTCTGCAGGGCTGCAGGATGCGCTGCCAGTTCTGCCACAACCCTGATACCTGGAGCACCAGCTCCATGGATATGATGTCAGCCGATGAGCTTTTAAGCCAGGCTCTGCGTTATAAGGCATATTGGGGAGACAAAGGAGGAATCACCGTCAGCGGCGGTGAGCCTCTGCTCCAGATGGATTTCTTACTGGAGCTGTTTACTAAGGCAAAGGAGAATGGAGTGCATACAGTTTTGGATACTTCGGGCAATCCATTTTCCAGACATGACCCGTTTTTCCATAAATTCAACCGCCTTATGGAAGTTACAGATCTGCTGCTCCTTGATATAAAGCAGATTGACAGTAAAAAACACAAAATTCTGACAGGATGTGGAAATGAAAACATTCTTGATATGGCCAAGTATCTGGCTGAAATCAGGAAGCCTGTATGGATCCGCCACGTTCTCGTACCGGAGCGGAACGATTATGACGAAGACCTTATGAAACTGGATGCATTTGTTAAAGGCCTGGGCAATGTACAGCGCTTTGAGGTGCTGCCATATCACACACTGGGAATTTTCAAATGGCAGGATATGCGTATCCCGTATCCCCTGCAGGGAATCGAACCTCCCACAAAAGAGCGGGTGGAGAATGCGAACAGACTACTTCATACAAGTGAATATACAGGTTATCTGAACGCATAGACTGTGCGGCAGCAGAAATACTAAAATTTCTGCTGCCGTTTTGCGTTTTGGACAGTCAGTGCAAATATTGCAATCCGCCGTTGAGTTTATTGCGGTTTTGTGCTATCATTAGAAACTGGCGCAGAACTTTGCAGGCGTCGGTAATTTTAAGCAGAGAAAGTAATGGGTTCTGCTGCGGAAGGGAGTTGTGTTAATGATACTTGATGTGATTTCAGATGCTTTGCTGGATACGGCGAAGCTGATCCCTTTCCTGTTCCTGACCTATCTGGTCATGGAATATCTGGAACACAAGACAAAGAATAAATCAAAACAGATCATGCAGAAGTCAGGGCATTTAGGCCCTCTTATAGGCGGCGTTGCAGGTGCGTTTCCTCAGTGCGGGTTTTCTGCCGCTGCGGCAAGCCTCTATTCCGGCGGAGTTATATCCGCGGGTACCCTGTTGGCTATTTTTCTCTCCACCTCTGATGAGATGCTTCCTATCTTTATCTCCGAATCTGTAGCTTTGGGAACAATTTTGCGGATTCTGGGACTGAAAATAGTGTTGGGAGCTGTCTCTGGTTTTGTCATAGATATATTATGGCGCTTCAGCAGCAGGAAGAGAAGAGAACGGGAGGAACACAGGCATATACACAGGGAACACCATGAGAAAGATATCCACGATCTGTGTGAATCCGAACATTGCCACTGTGAGAACGGGAGCATTATCAAATCTGCTTTTCTGCACACCCTGCAGATCACCGTTTTTATATTTTTAGTATCTCTGGCTATTGGATTCTGCGTGGAGCTGGTTGGAAGTGATAATATCGGATATTTTATCAGCAGCAAGCCCTTTATCGGAGTATTTTTGGCGGCATTGGTCGGCCTTATTCCAAACTGCGCGTCCTCCGTTGTTATAACTCAGCTCTATCTCACAGGCATTCTGGGAGCCGGGCAGATGATGGCGGGACTGTTGGTAGGAGCCGGTGTGGGTATCCTGGTTCTTTGCAGAACCAATAAGGGAATGAAAGAGAATCTGGGACTCATTGGGATTCTTTACGGAACAGGCGTGTTCTGGGGAATTCTGATAGAAGTGTTGGGAATTGTTCTTTGATAAAAAGAATCTGGTTTGCGGACAGTGAAAAGCTGGCATTTCTGTGTGAAATGCCAGCTTTTTTGTCAGTGACAAGGCTTCTGAGAAGATGACAGAGTTCGTTATATGATCTGTATTCGGTATGCAGCGGTCTGAGGCGGTATGCTGGCTGTCTGGAAGTCTGCATGGGTGATCCTGACCATCTGCCCGGGGCGGAGCGCACGCAAGGGGATAGGGTTTCCGAAACGGTTTAATATAACGGTGTCATCTGAAATTGTATATCGTATCTGGCTGTTGATATCATCCGGATTTCCTGTGATCAGGAATCTGTTTCGAGGGTCAACGGACGCAATCCTTCCATCTGTGGTGTTGTTCTGCGGGCGTGGATTTCTTTTGACAATAATGAGAAAAGCATTTGCCTGGGGAGGTATGCTCCTGGTCATTCGGGAAGAGAATACAGCATTTATCCACATGCCTTTCCTGAGCTGACATGCGTTGATGCGCCTGCCGAACATATTCAGAATAACTGTATTTCTGCCTGTATTCAGACGTAAGGTCTGTATAGAGGTGACTTGATCAGCATCGCGAACAGCATAAGAAATCAGAATATGTCCGACAGAATTGTCATAACAAAAAACTTCTTCCACCAGGGCATTGTCAATGCGCATGATATTACCCTGCTGAATGATCGTACCACGTGGATCATTACTCATAATATGTGTACCTGAACATTATTTGTTGGTCTTATTATATGCGGACTTTTAAAAAATGCCAGTGTATCTTTGGGTTATTGGGGGGAATAAAGAAAAATTTTGGTTTAAAGAATTGTATAAGTGTAAGATTATATAAACGATCTGTATAAATGATCTGTATAAATGATACGTTTGAGTTTAACTGTAAATTTAGGTTGAGCCAGCAAGGAATAATAAGATAAACCCCGCCGACTTAGCTGTAATGATTAATCATAGCTCTGACTAATTAATATACAGGTTCTCAATACCTGCCTCAACGGTTCAGTACCCTCACAGTTATAAGCAAAAATCCATGCCGAATTGCTTTTGACCATGGATTTTTGCCTGGCTGATGAGCGTTTTTACTTTTCACAGGGAGCACAGTAAATGTACAGACCTGCGGAACAGTTAATGCCTGTCACCGAGGGTTACAGGTATTAAGAAAATAGTGAAATGATTATTCTGGTTTAAGCTGCACACACATTAACGGCCTGCATACCGCGGTTTCCTCTTGTTAAATCATAAGTTACGCTCTGACCGTCTTCAAGAGATTTGTAGCCGTCACAACTGATCCCTGAGAAATGTACGAATACATCAGATCCGTCTTCTCCTGTGATAAATCCAAATCCTTTTTCTGAGTTAAACCATTTTACTGTACCTTTATTCATGAAAGATACCTCCTAATTTTTATATGCATTTTACAAAACAAAAAAAGCATATAGCAGTAAATCATTAATAAAAGAATGACTTACGGATATATGCGAAATCAAGGCTTTATCAAAACACTTCCTGCATCTTATCACATGAAATTCAGAATGTCAAGAAGAAATTGAAAATTTTTGTTGTGGTAAAATTTACAATAATAAAGTAAAATCGATTATAAGGGGAAATCGGCTATAAGGGATAATTTTAACAGGAGAGGGGAATGAGCTTGTAAAATAATGAAAAAATCGTTATACTACATACTTGCAGGAGCTCTAAAATGTGAGGGTTCTCACTGTGCAGCGATGTTCTTTTAGTTAGTGAACTGTTGCGAAGTGAAATATATGGATCACAAAAGAAATTTGCTCCGGAAAATAAAAAAATAGTATTTGATTTTGCGGTATCGAAAAGTTTTAATTCTGAAATTCCTTGTAAATGCAGATTATTTTACAGATAAAGATATTTAGAACAACAAAGACTTTTGATGCTTTGGTGCCCGAAGGGAGTCCGGATTTTCTAAGACGATATGGGCAGATATAAGGGAACATATAATCGACAAATCGGAATCTCATGGAGGTGAAATTATGCAATATGCAATAGAATTATATTATGATGAAGATACTGAAAATAAATTATTTCAGTTATCCGAAGGGATTGCAGATAAGAAAATCAGCACAAAGTTTTTGGAGTGGAAGACAAGGCCGCATCTTACTTTAGCCTGTTTCAATGATGTAGATGAGTTATTATGTATAGAAAAAATAAAAAAATTTGCAGAAAGTCATAAAGTAATGCCTGCTTATATTGGTTCAATAGGAATGTTTAATGACACGAAGACAATTTTTGTATCGCCTGTAATGAACAGTGGCATGTATCAATTTCAACGTGAGCTGCATGATAGTTTAAAGAATTTTGATACCAACGGATGGGAATGGTATCATCCTGACCATTGGGTCCCGCATTGTACGATAGCGCTTACAAAGGAGGATGATGATGAAGCATTTTTTCAAGCAAGTAATTATATATTGCACGAGTTCAAAAAGATGTGGGGAAAGTTTGTTTCTATTGGTTTGGTGAAAATTACATTTCCGGTAGAAGAGATTTTTACCGCGGGACTATCGCTATAAATTACAGTTTGAAGGAGGGCTTGGAATATTTCCAATAAGAAAAATTCTCTTACTCCCGCAGACGAGAAAGAGAAATTTTTATGGAAAAAGTACCTTTTTCCTATGTTTGCTACGGAACTTATGCAGTCCTTTTTCTCAGCGGCGGATTTTGGGAAAGGAATGGAAAAGCTGTCCAACAATGAATAGCAGATTTATGGTATTTGGAATGTTATGCAGTTAAAGGTTGATTTCAAGTGCAAAGGTATAATTCCCTTGCTATTTGAAAATCAAGCCGGTAAAGCTCTTATTTTCAATGCTTATTCTGCTCCTACTCCGTAGTTGTGCCACAGACTGGGAAGGCCATCGTGCAGCGATTTTGTTCAATAGGCATTTATGGAGGACAATATATGGATAAGAAAGTATTAAAGAAATTTCTTTTTGTGTTAAGTATCCTTTTCACAGTATTAACTTTCCTGGGAACTGTATATGTATTGCTAAACAAAGGGCAGGTCAGTGCGGGATATGCAGCAGTTCCTATGCTCTGGGCTGTATTGTTCATAACAATCTATAATAGAGTAAAAAAGGATTTGGAAAGCGAGTAATAAACTAAGGGTGCCGGACCGATTTAAGCATGCCTTATTTGTAAAACTGACAGGACGGCTGCGCTTGTTTTCAGGAGTTAAGATAATAGGGCCATTTATCTGTGGTTGAGGATCGGATATTTTGACCGCCTGAAAGGAATCATAAGAACCTGCCTTGAAGAGCAGGATAGTCACGGCTATAAACTTCATATCACCATGCCTCAAATAAGCTTTAAACGATTCGTGTGCGCCGGCTGAAAAGAAGGACTGCGATGCTTTAAATGGTGCCCAACTTGACAAAATGTTTGATAAAGGAATCTAAAAAAGAGGTTAATAATAGTAATAAAAAAAATAAGAAATAAGAAATAATAGTAGAAACAATCATAAGATTCAACAAAAAGAGAAAAGCCTCCTCCCATGTTTCCGGGAAATCAGGTTTTAATTAATAAAAGGAGTATGCAATTATGCCAGTATTTGATTTCAGCAACAGTTCAGATGAGAAAAAGAATAATGAATTTCGGTGCACGTACACCGTATTCCGTTCTAATGAGAACGCAGCCTCGCCGGAAAAACCCATCCTGCTTTTGGACAATCATAAGCGGACATGGAAACATCATTCCTGTGGTGTTTTTGCCAATCAGGACAAGCAGACGGCTTTTGAGTTTAAGGAAGAGGATGGGACATTTAGCGCGGATATTCTGCAGATAGATGCCCGTTTTGTCAGCCTTCTTCACTGGCTGGGTGAAAACCATATTAATGTGCGTCTGTCCGGCAAAAACAGGGAAGATGGCTATGCAGTATACAAGATTCGGGAAACCGCTTTTGGAGGGGGAACGAAGCTGTCCGCCGAGGACGGTTTCCTTCAGTTTATGATAGAAAGACTTTTGTCAGGCAGTGCGCCTGCAGAGGAAAATGAGGACGAGGATCAGGATGAAGCCGGTGACAGCATGAAACTCACAAGTCTGCAGAGCATTACAGACTTTATGACCTGCGCGGGCAAAACAATGCCCGACAATATCCGCCTTTGGGCAAGAAGGAATCTGGCAGTTGCCCGTTCTCATGAGGTTTCTCCTGAAGAGAGGCGCCACGCCCAGCGCGCGCTTTCTATTATGATGAACATCCAATGGAAAAATAATTATTTTGAAGCCATTGACCCTCAGGAAGCACGCAGGATTCTGGATGAAGAACTTTACGGTATGGAACGGGTGAAACAGCGCATCATGGAAACTATCATACAGATCAACCGTACTCATACCCTTCCGGCGTATGGCATTCTGCTGGTGGGGCCTGCCGGAACAGGAAAGTCTCAGATCGCATATGCGGTTGCCCGTATTTTAAAACTGCCATGGACAACATTGGATATGAGCTCCATCAATGATCCGGAACAGTTGACAGGCAGTTCCCGGATCTATGCCAATGCAAAACCGGGAATCATTATGGAAGCATTCTCAATGGCAGGGGAGTCCAATCTTGTATTTATCATCAATGAGCTGGACAAAGCGTCCGCAGGAAAAGGCAATGGAAATCCCGCAGATGTTCTTCTGACTCTCCTTGACAATCTGGGCTTTACAGATAATTATATTGAATGTATGGTTCCGACTGTGGGTGTGTATCCCATAGCTACAGCCAATGATAAAGATCAGATCAGCGCACCCCTCATGTCAAGATTTGCCGTCATTGATATACCGGATTACACAGCAAAGGAAAAGAAAATCATATTTTCACGGTATGCCCTGCCTAAGGTTCTGAGGCGTATGGGTCTGCAGGAGAATGAATGTGTCATAACTTCGGAGGCCGTTGATGCAGTAGTGGAAAAATATGCGGATACAACCGGAATTCGTGATCTGGAGCAGGCAGCAGAACATATGGCAGCCAATGCACTGTATCAGATAGAAGTAAATCACGTGTCAGAAGTGGTTTTTGATGCGGAAATGGTAGAAAATCTGCTGGCATAAATATAAATATTTTAAGAATGTAAGGCATCATTTTAGAGTTCAAAATGATGCCTTACATTCTGTCTATTTTCCCCAAACTGCCCTTAAGCACCTGTGCAGCCGGCAATATCTCTTGGTTGTAAAGAAAACGTAACTGTTTTGCAGGCCTGCGCATTTGTTATGCTGGCTGTAAGAAAATAGTACCCTTACAGTTACGAGCAGAAATCCATGAAATCGCCGTTGGCGATGGGATTTTTGCCTGGCTGCTGAACGTTTTCTTACGGTCAGCGCAGTAAATGCGCAGACCTACTGAATAGTTACAAACATAAATTATTTATCATAGATATTATATCCGTTTCTATTCTGATTCTTTACTTCGTAGAGCATGGTGTCAGCCTGAACATACAACTCCTCAAAGCTTGTGCATTCCCGGCAGAGTGAAATCCCAATGCTGACAGTAAGGTGCAGGTTTTTATTGAACGAGAAGGAGCCTTCCTGTACATTTCGGTTAAGATTTTCCGCATACGTCTGTATCCGGGCAGTATACTCCACATTTTTCATGAAAACCAGAAATTCATCGCCGCCCAGTCTTGCCTTGCAGTCTGTCTCGGGAAAGCTGTCCCTGATAATGTGTGCGACTTCGATCAGGATGTGATCCCCTTCCAGATGCCCATAGGTATCATTAATATCCTTAAAATGGTCAATATCTATGATAAATAATGCACCGATACCGGAACTTGGGGAGCGATAGTATTTTTCAATCTCTCTTATAGCAGCATTTCTGCTCATAAGCCCTGTGAGGGAATCGGTCTCTAACTGTTCCAGGATCATATACTTTGTCCGGATATCTAAGAACTTTAACTGTATAGTATACATTCCGATCAAACAGGAAATGAAGCAGAAACTAAATGCATTGACGCAGTCGATCAAAGCAACGGAAGAATCCTTGGCCATAAAGGAAAAAATAATAAACAATAAGCAGATACTGATGTCAAAGAGACAGAAGCGCCATTGTTTGTCAAACAGCAGGATAGGCATGCACGCAATGCATCCGATCATGACAGCGGAAGCACTGTCTCTGTAAAAATAGGTGCCGGAAATGATCATGGAAACCATAATGCCGGCTAAATATATGTATAATACGGCAATGGCGTGATTGAGTATCCATTGCTTTTTCCAGAGACAGAGCAGGAACATACAGCAGGAGGAACCCACCCAGTAAAATCATCTAAGAAATTAAATGGGAAAGGTTTATTTATGGCGCCTTGCATATGCAGGGCGCCCTTTTTATAATACTGAAAAGTGTATCACATCGTTTTGAAAGATAGATGGTACGTAATTAGGTGGTTTATAATTAGATGACTTATTATAAGTAGGATTGTTTAAGAATTAAGAGAATTGTCTTTGGCTGAAAGAATTGTTTTAAATGGCTTAAGGGCAATAGGGGCAGCAACAGAAATAATCACACTCTGCCTCAATAATATTGTTTTGGAGATAACATGGAAGATTTCGTATTCCATGTCATTTTTATATTTACAATTAATATATAAAAAATAATAAATGCCTGTTTTTGCTAAAGTAACGGGTAAAGGTCAATATGCCGGAGCATAACAAGATACTTTTAAATTGAAAATTGCAATTTTCAATTATTTGATTGTCTTTAACAGTACAAGATGCTAAAATACTAGTAATGACTTGTTGGTTACACAGAAAATATGGGGTGGTGGATCAATGGCTGTTAGTTACAATAAATTATGGGGAATCCTTGAAGAACGCAAAATGTTAAAAACAGATTTGATCAAGGCTGCAAAAATCAGTACCAATGCTATGGCTAAGCTCGGGAAAAATGAGGACGTACGTGTGGGTGTTTTAGTTAAGATATGTGAGGCCTTGAATTGTAAATTGGACGATATCATGGACATTCTTTGACTGCATGGAAAGGATCATATAAAGTGCTCAGTGTGAAAAGGTACTTGCCGAAAGGTGATACAGTTATCTGTCTATACATGATTGGAATGGTAAAAGAGATACTCTGGATCATGATCCTGAAATTTAATTGGATAGTTTTAGTTTAATAGAACATGAATTAGTGTAACAAATCATGAGAGAAATACCGGATACTGCAAATATACATATCTAAACGAAGATTCGGATTTGATAAAAATCAATCATTATTTGAAGGAAGATCAACATGTTTAAAATTACAGAAGGTGACTTTAAAAACCAGAGATACGGAGAGGAAAGCTATCTGTCAAATTGGCCAATGCTTTATATACTGGATAATGGGAAGCAAGCTTATATTGGAGAGTCTAACCATGTTAAAAACCGAATGTCTCAGCACCACGGTTCTTTGGATAAGAGGATTTTTGACAAGGTGCATTTTATTTATTCATCCAAATTTAATCAATCGGTTACGTTTGATTATGAGTCAAAACTTATTCAGTATATTGTAGCAGATGAACTTTACGAAGTTCGTAATAAGAATGCCGGAATGGCTGAAAAAGAATATTATGGCAAAAAAGAATATGACGAAAAATTCCAAGTCCTCTGGAGAAGATTACAACGTGAAAAAATAGTAAAACATTCTCTGGAAGAGTTGGAGAATTCTGATTTATTTAAGTATTCGCCGTATAAGGAGCTGAATAATGATCAAAGGACCGCTGTAGAAGAGATCATTACTTCACTAAAGCAAGATGAGAATCAGACAGTCATTGTAAATGGCTGGCCGGGAAGCGGAAAGACGATTGTTGCAATCTTTTTACTTAAGTATTTGCGGGACAGTGAAGAGTTTCAGGATAAAAAGATTGGTTTTGTTGTTCCGCAGACTTCTCTTAGAAAGACGCTAAAAGGAATTTTCAGAAGCATTTACGGACTCAAATCTTCGGATGTATTATCCCCATCGGATGTGACAAAACAATTTTATGACATTTTGCTTGTGGATGAAGCGCATAGACTGCACCAATATAAAAATATTTCATACATGGGTGCTTTTAAAAAGAACTGTGAAAAGATTGGATTGACAATAGAAAGTGATGAATTAGATTGGATACTTCATCAATGTAAATGCCCGGTACTGTTTTATGATGAGATGCAGGTGGTTGGCCCGTCCGGAATTGATGTGAGTAGATTTCATAAGAAGATGGAAATTGAACAGGCTAAACGTATGATAACTTACCATAATTTATTTACACAGATGCGGGTAAATGGCGGCAATGATTATATTGAATATGTGAAAAATATTTTGTCAGGAACAGTCAGAGAAAAGAAGAACTTTGAAAATTATGAATTTAAGTTGATGACGGATTTTAAGGCATTTAATGATCTGATGTACCAAAAGGAAGAAGAGGTGCAGCTTGTAAGAATGGTGGCTGGATATGCCTGGGAGTGGATCAGTAAGAACGATAAAACCGTTTTTGATATTGAAATTCAGGGCATAAAGAAACAATGGAATCATTGCACGGAGGGCTGGGTCCATTCAAAAGAAGCAATTAACGAGGTGGGATGTATTCATTCTACGCAGGGTTATGATTTGAATTATGCCTTTATCATTCTGGGCGATGAAATCGGATATGACCCGGTCAAGAAGAAAATAATGATCCGGCCTGAAAACTATTATGATCAAAACGGTAAAAAGACAGTAGGGTATGAAGAACTTAAGGAATACATACAGCACATATATTATGTTCTTATGACCAGAGGAATACGAGGGTCTTATTTATATGTATGTGACCAGGAGTTACGAAAATATATTTCACAGTATGTAGATACAGTATAATTTGAAAAGAGGTATAGCAAAATGACTCAGGATACTATAAACAAAGTGTTGAAATTCCGGGATGATAGAGATTGGAAACAATTCCATAATCCCAAGGATCTGGCAATTTCCATCAGCCTGGAGGCTGCTGAATTGTTGGAGGTGTTCCAGTGGAGTGCTGAGGATGTAGTGTGCGAAAATAAGATTGATAAGATAAGAGAAGAACTTGCGGATGTAGTGAATTACTGTATCCTTATGGCAGATAGCTGTGGATTGGATCTGGATGAGATCGTTCAAGAAAAAGTGAAATTGAATAGTGAAAAATATCCGGTGGAAAAGGCGTTTGGGAGTAAGGAGAAGTATACGGAATTAAAGGATAAATAAAGTTATAATTGCCAAATGAGACTGTTGATTCCATTTTTTTAAATGTCTTTGTGATTAAATTTAGTTCATTTAATAATGTAAGAAATATGGTTGATCAACCTAAAAAAATAATTGTATACTTTAGATAATAGGAGTTGATTTTTAGTGGGAATAAAAAAACCTACTGAACCTAGATTTCATGGAGAAGTAACAGAAAAAAGTCATAAAAATATGAGTCGTATTCGCAGTAAAGATACAACGATTGAAACAAAATTACGAAAAGCATTGTGGGAAAAGGGATATCGATATAGAAAAAATTATAAAGATTTACCGGGAAGACCTGACATAGTTCTAACGAAGTATCGTATTGCGATTTTTTGCGACAGTGAGTTCTTCCATGGGAAGGATTGGGAAATTTTGCGGCCTCGTTTAGAAAAAGGAAGAAATCCGGATTATTGGGTAAAAAAAATCCAGCGTAATATGCAGCGGGATATTGAAAAAGATCAGGCACTTCAATATCTGGGATGGTCTGTTATTCATTTTTGGGGAAAAGACATTTTGGAAAAACCAGAAGAATGTGTTCGAGTGATAGAGGAAGTTATCTTTGATCAAAAAATAGAGAGGATAGATTTCGATGAGGAGATTTAGAAAATGCAAAATAAATCAGAATATGATGAGACTGATCCCATATCAATTGAAGAATATGGAAAAAAGTTGGTAGGAAAAACTTTTGCAGAGGTATGTGAAGAAGATGATATCACAAAAGCCATGGTTGTTCGTGAAATAAATAACTACGAAGCCAAACATGAAAATAAAAAAAGAAAAGGAGGACTTGGTGAATTAATTGAAGAAAGATATTTTCACTATCAGGCAAATAATGATGCTAAACCAGATTTCGACAAAGCGGGTGTGGAATTAAAAGTTACGCCGTATAAGATGAATAAAAATGGAACGATTTCGGCAAAGGAGAGGCTTATCCTTACCATGATCGATTATTATTCAGTGGTTAATGAAACCTTTATAGAAAGCCATATGTGGCAAAAAGCAAGATTAATCTTATTGATATATTATCTATATCAAAAAGAGATTGAAAATAGATTGGATTATAAAATCGGTTACGTGAAATTATTTTCACCACCGGAACAGGATGTCAAGATCATCGAACAAGATTTTTATGTCATATCAGAAAAAATAAGGGCTGGTAAGGCACATGAACTATCCGAGAGTGATACTCTTTATTTGGGTGCAGCGCCAAAGGCCTCTAGTTCAAGAGATAGACGGAAACAACCCTTTAGTAGTGAATTGGCAAAACCGAGGGCATTTGCATTTAAAAATTCCTATATGACCTATGTTCTAAATAATTATATTATACCAGGTAAAATCACATATGAACCAATTATTAAAGGGAAGGCAGAAGTTTCTTTTGAGGATTATGTTGTCGAGAAGATAAATACATATTGTGGTTATTCCGTCAAAGAATTATGTGAGGAATTTCAGATTGATATCCAGAAAAAAACTAAAAATCAGGAAGCAATGTTAGCCTACAAGATATTGGGGATTAAAGGGAATCACGCAGAAGAATTTGAAAAAGCCAATATTGCGGTTAAGACTATCAGGTTAGAAAAAAATAATAAAATCAGAGAAAATATGTCATTTCCTACTTTCAAATTTAAAGAACTGGTGCAAGAGGAGTGGGATGATTCTACTTTCGGAAATTATCTTCGAGAGACTCGATTTTTATTTGTTATCTATAAATATGATGAGAAAAGTGAATTAAGGTTGAAAGGATGTCAATTTTGGAATATTCCTTATAAAGACTTGGAAGGTGATGTTAAATCTGTATGGGAAGCGACAAAGCAAGTGGTGCAAAATGGATTGCAAATAGAAGTACGAAATGGGAAAAATTGTAATAATTTTCCTAAAGCGTCTGATAATCCGGTATGTCACGTCAGACCGCATGCAAGAAATGCAAAAGATACGTATGAACTGCCAGATGGCAGGGTATTTCCAAAACAATGCTTTTGGCTAAATAATACGTACATATTAAGCCAATTAGAAAAAAAGTTTTTGGAAAAATAGAAAAAAATCTTTTCAAAGTTCTGTATTTATCATAAAATTAATCGGAACGGTTACACGTAAAATAATAGATTGAGGTGTTTTGAATGAAGAAAACTGTTTGTGAATTATTTGCAGGGGTAGGTGGATTCCGTTGTGGTTTAAACCATATTAAGACGTTAGAGGACGTAAATAAAGAAGAAAAATGGGATACTGTCTGGTTCAATCAGTGGGAGCCGTCAGAGAAAAAAACCCAGTATGCACATGATTGTTATGTGTATCGATTTGGCAGTAGATACGATATCAATGGTAACGATACCACAAATATCGACATTGAAGAGGTTGATAAATCATCTATTCCTGATTTTAATCTTCTGGTAGGTGGGTTTCCTTGCCAGGATTATTCGGTGGCTTCATCATTAGCCACATCAAAGGGACTGGAAGGAAAAAAGGGTGTCTTATGGTGGTCTATACGAGATACAATTGAAGCAAAACAGCCACCATTTATATTACTTGAAAATGTTGACAGATTATTAAAATCTCCAGCAAAGCAGAGGGGAAGAGATTTTGGAATTATATTGGCTTGTTTTAGAGACCAGGGATATACAGTCGAATGGCGTGTGATCAATGCGGCAGATTATGGATACCAACAGCGTAGAAGACGAACATTTATTTTTGCTTATAGGGATGATGTGAAATACTGCTCTAGAATACAAGAAAAAGTCGGATATAAGTATAGTGATAATTTGGAAGAACAGAGAATAAGTATGGGTAAAGTTTTACTGAAGAACGGATTCTTTGCTGAAACATTTCCTGTTTATGATGTGGATAATAAGAAAATTTTGATAACGAAACTCCCAGATGGGATAGGCGAGTTATCTGAGAGCTTTAGCTTTGGTTTTGAAAATACAGGAATCATGAAAAACGGTATTGTATATAGTATTAAGACAACTCCAAAGTATGATGGTACCCAGATTACATTAGGAGATATCATGGAAACGGGGGATGTAGATGAATCTTATTTTATCTCAGAAGAGAAACTTTATTATACGGATTCATTGGTTACGAGATGTGATGAAACAAAAGGTAAACTACCTAAAGAAGACCGTCAAACTTGGCAATATTTGAAGGGAGGGAAAAAATTATCTAGAAAGTCATCAAATGGTCATGAGTATATCTTTTCTGAGGGAGCTATTGCAATGTTGGATAGTTATGATAAACCTGCCCGTACCATGCTGACTTCTGAAGGAAGTTTTAGTAGGACAACGCATATTGTAGAGGATAAGAAGACAGGGAAGATTAGGTTGTTAACAGCTACAGAGGCAGAACGTATACAAGGATTCCCAACAGATCATACGAAATTTTGTTTGGTCAATGGAGAAATCGTGGAAATGCCGGTTAAGAAGCGACGTTTTATGATGGGAAATGCTTTAGTGGTTAATTTGATCGAGGATATGGAAAGGACTCTTGATGCAATTTTTAACCAGGAATAACAGTTTTTGCAGTGAAGTACTTATTAGAGGATTATGCCCATGTAAGATTAAATCAGCCTACTTGATATAAACATAGGGAGCATAACTAAACACTCCACTTCTGAAAATAATAGCGATATAGTTGAAAAAGAAGATTAAATATCAAGAAAAAGAGAATAGAGAATATGAGTATTCGTGAAATAAATTTGTTGGAATAAATACCGCACTATACGACAGAGCAGGTATATAAAATTCTGATTCCTATCGTAGGAAAAACTCTTGCAGAGGTGGATAAAAATCGAGTTTTTGATAAAACGGTTACGAATCCCAAGGTGATAGGTATAGCTGGAGATGTAATTGAACAGTCTGTGTTCGGCTATAAGGCCAACAGTAAGCAGATACCTGATTTGAATGTGGATGATGAAGATGTAGAATTAAAGACTATCGGCATTCAGGAAAAATCACGAGGTGTATGGAAAGCGAAGGAGCCCTGCAGTATTACGGCAGTATCAATATCCACGATAGAATTAGAGACTTTTGAAACATCTAAATTTTGGCATAAATCGCAGAGGATTTTATTTGTTTATTATCATTATCTTTCAAAAATAACGGTAAAAGCAGCAGGGTATAAAGTTTTTCCAGTAAAAAATTTCTATTTCTATAATTGTTCTGCTGAGGATAAAGCAATCATGGCAAGAGATTGGCAAAAAGTACATGATTTTATTGCTGAAATTCATAGGAGATACTTAGATGAAGAAAGCAGAAAAGAAGAATATCCTAATCTTTCTACAGTTGTGAATAAGCAATTGGAATATTTGGACACGTCTCCTAAATATCCAAATGCGCCCAGGTTTCGTTTAAGAGCAAGGTTTGTAACGGTTATTGTACAGAGTTCCATCAATAATATATATGAACGGTCTGACCGTTATTATTTGGGAATAAATGATGTCGAAAAGGAATGCATGGAATACACTAGACGATATAAAGGAAAAATATTGAATGAATTATGTCGTGAGTTTGGTGTAGATAATCATCTTAACTGTAAACAAGCGGGGGAGAAAATGATTGCAATGATGTTTGGGGAAACTAAAAAGATTTCTCAGATTGAGCAACTTGCGAAGTTTGGATTACATGGGCAGACTGTTGTTTTAAATAAGAACGGAGGAAGAACAGAAGATATGAAGTTATCTGCATGTCCTTTGGATTTTTCTGATTTCGAAATTGTAGATGGAGAAGAAAAAGAATTTGAAGATACAGATGTTTATAGCTTCTTTCATGATTATAGATTGTTGTGTCCAGTGTTCCAAGAACATCCGAGAATGATGGTAAGTCCTGATGGAAAAACAATAAACACGCAGGTGGTTTACGGTGAGAATACCTTTGAAGGATTTAAAATCTTGGAACTGGGCTCAGATGAAATTATGTCATCGGTAAGAGCATCATGGGAAGAAGCAAAACGTTTAGTACAGACAGATGAATTTGCAGTAACAGTTGTTAGGAAGAAAGATGGTTCTATTAGGTATACGCCGAAAACAGGTATTCAGATGACGGAAACAAATCTTCCAAAAGCATTGGATAATGTGATTTTTTTCCGTGGTACAGGAAGTGATGCAACTGATAAAGTGACTGTGAATGGTTTGAAAATACTCAGACAAAATTACTGGGTAAAAGGAACTTATGTAGTAGAGCAATTGAATAAAATGAGATATATAGGAGAATAAGAAAAAAGACACTAGGTTGTAAAACTGAGTGTCTTTTTGATCATGCAGACTATTAGTTCGATAAGTTTGTTATTTTAATGATAGCTGAATATACTTTTATTAAGAAAGGCAGAGGTAGGGAGCAAAGTAGAGGTATCGTTTATTGACGATAACGTTACATAACGGAAAATAGGATAACTATTATAAAGGAATAGACTTTATGGATAGATAGAGGATTAAATAAATGATAAAAACGCAATATATGTAAAATAATCTGTGATATAAAAAATATTGACAAAAAATGCGAGAAATGACACACTAAAAGAAGTAAATATAAATATTAAAGAAATTTTAATGACGTCAAAAAAAGAAAGAATTGAAATAAATGAGTGCTTAATAGAAAATAAAATAATAAATAAATGGTTTATGTTATAATGGATTTAATTTATAGGATATACTAAAGAAGAAATAAAAAATATCTTCTGATATAGAAATTGAGTTGAGAAAGACAAAGCCAAAATTTCATACTAAAATTAGATATAAGGAAATTTGAATTATGAGAAGAAAGGCGGTACAAATGAAAAAATGGAGATTTATTTCCAATCAAAACTCCACTATTGTTGGAATAAATGATGCAGGTATTGAAACTTTTACTGCAAATATCTATAGATCATTAGTAAGAGAAAGTATTCAAAATTCATTAGACGTTGTGGTTCCTAATACAAACAAGCCTGTTTTAGTAGAATTCTTTAGTTTTGATATGCCGAGAGATGGTGTACCAGATGTGGATGATTTTGAGAAAGTTATTAAAAAGTGTAAAGAAAGCAATAAAGATGAACCAGATGCATTAAAATTTTTCAAATACGCAGAAAATGTTATATGCCAACCAATGATAAAAGTTTTGCGTATTAGTGATTATAATACAATAGGCTTGACAGGTAGCGATACTTGCGAAAAAGGTACAAACTGGAGTAGATTGGTAAAAGAGAGTGGATCATCAAATAAAGGGAATAGTTCAGGAGGTAGTTTTGGGATTGGAAAAGCAGCAGCATTTGCGTGTTCTGATTTGCGAACGGTTTTTTATTCGTCGTTAGATTTGGATAATAGAGCATCGAATTTTGGAGTTGCTAAATTGATTTCATTTGAAGATGAGACTATTGGTGGATGGACAACTGGTATAGGATATTATTCTGAAAATAATAGTTTTGTGGCAATCCCAGAATTGGCTAACTTTGATAAGACATATAAAAGAACTGGAGCGGGAACAGATATATATGTTTTGGGAATGCATCAGACAGAAGAATTTAAAAAGACTTTTATTCGAGCCGTACTGATGGATTTTCTTGTTTCGTTAGTTAAAGGAAAACTAATTGTAAATATTCAAGGGGAGATTATTGACAAAAATAGTGTCCATAAATATATGGCACAGCTTAATCCGTATGATGGAGAAGAGGTAAAAGATTTACTTCAGTATTATCATTTATTAACGTCGGCAGATCCTAAGATAAAGAAAATCCCTTTAAATGCTGAGGTTTATGGAAAAAAATATGGATTTAAAGATGGGGAGTGTACTTTATATTTGCAGGAAGGTGAAGGGTTCAATCGAAAAGTTTTGATGACACGTCGAGCTGGAATGCGTATATTGGAACAAAATAGAATCAGTGGAAGTATTGAATTTACAGGTGTCCTTATTATTGAAGGAAATAATATGAATGATGTTTTTAAAAATATGGAAGTTCCATCACATGATGCTTGGGAACCTGGAAGATGTCGTGGAGAGGAGAAAAAATATAATAATATTTTAAATGATTTCAGAAAGTATATTCGTGAAACAGTTAAAAACTGTTATGGAAAAGTAAATACTAATTCAATGGATGCAATAGGAGCAAGTGATTTTTTGCCTGATACAAAGGATACTGAAAGTAACGGGAAAGATAGTAAAAATGAACTTAGCACATTGATCAAAAAATTAATAGGTAAATCTGTGGAACCAGCAAAAAATAAATCCAAAATGGTAGAAGTTACAGAAGGAGACAAAAAAGGTGATATTGAAGATGGAAGCGGACCAGGAGGGGAGTCCAGTTCAAAACAAGGTTATGGTCCACATCCCGGTCCTGCTCCAGGACCATATCCGGGACAATATCCAACTCCGGAAGCTGAAAAAAATGGAAATAAAAAAGGCTATAAGAAAATAGATGTAAAGAAAAGATTGATATGTTCGGATGTAAAAAATGGAAAATACATATTAAACTTTAATGTACCATTATCTGCACCAAAAGGAAAATTAGAATTTTCTTTGTCTGGTGAACAAAGTGATTTTGAGCTGCCTATAATAAATGCAAAAGTAGTAGAAAAGGAGTGCAGTGCGGAGGTGGATTTTATTTCAGGCAATATTATTTATCTTCGAAAAATGGTAAAGGGTGAAAAAATAAAGATAGAAGTTGAAGTTTCTTTTGATGGATATTGTATGATGGAGGTTGATTATTATGCGAATAAAAAATAGATTATCTCCATATCCAATACTTGATGATTTTGGTGATGATTATATTGATTCATCATTTGATGTTGAATATGAAGTAAATACACAGTTCAGAGAAATATATGGCAAATTATCTTTTAAATTAAATAATGATGATATACAAAAGTTGATTTTGGAAGAAAAAGCTGAGTTCCTAGTACATGTTGAATGTCCTACCACTTGTTATCGAGAAGCTTTTTTTTCCTTTGAACCAGAAATTGAATTTAAATTAAACGCAGAGTCTGTTTCAAAAGTAATTGAAATTAGATCCTTTATAGTACTTAAAGAAAATGTGTCAGGATATTCTTCGGAAAAATTTCACCCAGATTATGACGGACAGACTTTTGATTTACAAGCGCACCAAATAATCGCTATTGGAACTGCAAAAAATTTCGATGTTCAAAAAGATGATAGGGATCTGGAAACACTTCCTTCTATTATTCAGATAACAAAAATGAATGATATAAAAAAGGGGAGCCTTAGTGTAGACACAGATAATAATAATTATGTATTAGTAGGTTTGTCGGAAAATGTTTATGCCCAATATGCTCAACTTGGAAAGACTATATTTAAAGCATCAGTATTTAGTTTAGTCCTATTACCTGCACTCATGGTTGTTATACAAAGAATGCATATAAATAAGGATGATCCAGATATGAATTCACGACATTGGTTTCAAGTGATTAATACACTTTTATCAAAAAATGGATTTGATATAGATGATATAAGTATAGATGACAATTCACTACTTGTTGTGTGTCAAGCTATATTTTCTGATCCGATTGCCCGCAGTTTTAAAGAATTAGATGAATGTAGTGAAAGGATGTGATCGTAATGCAGTTAATGTATCTATCGCAAGAGGCAATTAATGATATAAAAATGAACTTCAAAAAATATAAATCACATTTTAATGATGATACAAATGAATGGTTTATGGATCAGTTCCAAAAAAGAGGATGGATCCATGGATCAAAAATTCAAGTTGAAAATTTTGAAATGGATTATGATGAAAATTTTAATTTGTCGGATAGGAAAAACATAGAAATTTTACATGATGCACTTAAAGAATTAAGTCCGGCAATTGCTACGGATGAAAGACTTTGGGCTGGAATGCTGTTTGGTCAGTTTTGGAAATATGCGAAATATCGTAGAGCTGAGGAATTGCAAAGTGGTATTGAGCGAGATATTTTAAATTCTTTTTTCTTTATGAGAGGAATCAAGAGAAGTTGTTTTATGAATTGTCTTTCTAGACTTTGGTGGGCAGGAAGACTTTTTTATGACAAGGAGGATAAAAATCATTACCATTTACTTGATTTGATATGTGAAAATGCATTTGCTTCAAATCTTATTCTTATGTCATCTAACAATTTTATGTCAAATAGACAATTGGCTTTGGGTGTGTTGGATGCAATTCAAGAACGAAAAGATAAAGGTGAAGAAATAAAAAGATACCATTTTGTCGAAGCAAATAAATATGTGAATTGTATTGGAGGTGTTTCATTATTAGATGTGATGACAAGAAATGAAGTAAAGTTGCTAGCTGGAAAAGTTTTGGAAACAAAGTATGGAATAATGAAAAACCTATAAATATCAACAAGGATTAAAAGTTTAATGTTAAAAAAAAGATGATAGTTTTTCTTTATCTATCTGTAGACAAATATAAAAAGAGTAATATGATTCCGGAGTGGTTGGAAGTGAAGTTCGATTTTAGTGGGAAATCATACTTGAAATTTTCATTTGCAGAAGTTTAAGTGAAAAGCTAATTGAACTTACATTTTCTTTAACTGTGCCGACTTTAGTATATTTTAATCAAGTAAATAAAGATAGGGAAGAAAGATTAGAAAAAGAAAGAGCGATAGCTATTCCTGATCCGTTGGATAGACCTGCAAGAACAATACCTATAAGTGAAGGGACGAAGAATCGTTCTATACATGTAATTGTAGGACCTGGAACAGGACAGTTATGATTGTTGACACCAATCGAGAAAGAACGTATTCAGGGATTTGATGATGACTGGACAAAGTGGTCAGACATCAATGGCGTAGTGACAGAAATGCTTGCTCGCATGCGTAGATTCTGTATGGGTAGTGCTCTGGTAGTGCAGGTGGTTACACGTATGGGACAGATTATCAATGAGATTGTGGAGGCAGATCCATAAGTAAATCATACATAGGGGATGGTAGTTATTATGGCACGAAAAATGAAAGATGTTCTGCAATGTGCAGAGAAGCAAAACAATTATGATGAGACAGATATAAACTCTATTTATCAGTATGCATTAGGCATCGAAGGCAAGACTCTGTTAGAAATTCTTCAAGAAGCGAATCTGACTGAAGAAGATATAGAATGGGTTCGTACCAAGGAAACAGATAAAGGATTGCCAGGCAAGATTATCGAAGCATCTTATTTTGGTTACGAGCTGAATAGCAGGCAGGAGGCTGACTTTGGTAAAGTCGGAGCCGAGCTGAAAAGCACGCCTGCAGATATAGATAAATCTACGCAGCGATATAAGTCTGGCGAGACGATCAGTGTTACACAGATTGATTTTAGCCATCCAGTCGAGGATGATTTTTTTAAATCACATCTGTATGATAAGCTGAGAATGCTTCTAGTTATTTTCTATCATCGTAATAAGGAGTTGCCATCCAAGCTGTTCTACAACGTATTTTATGCGACTCTTTTTAAACCATCACTAGAAGATATTGCAATTATTGAAAGCGATTTTCATGAGATAAATCGAAAGATCCGTAGTGGCAATGCTCATTTATTGTCACGTTCCGATGGTACGTATCTCAGTACTGCTCCAAAATCTACTAAGACAGTATTCATAGAGCCGTATTATGGCGGCGAAAAGATTGTCAAACGTAGTTTCACGTTGAGAAAAGAATATGTGAATGTCATCCTTGCGTCGTATTACACAAGGATAAAAGCTACAAAAGAAGAAAAGTTCCTGAGTGAAGCAGAGCTTCTGGATTTGAAGCGAATGACATTTGCAGAAAAGATACAGGAACGTTTCAAACCGTATCTGTATAATAGCATTACTCAGATCGCAGAGACCTTGAATCTGTTTTACAAGCAGACAAATGCTGATTTTACGAAACTCGATGTGAGTATGATAAGCAAGGCTACTATTCCAGTTCTAACTGCGCGCATGCTGGGGCTGAAGAAATTGAAGTGCGAAGAGTTTACGAAAGCGGGTATCGTTGTAAAGACAATATTCTTCAATGTTCATGGAATCAACAAAGAGGAGTTCCGGCTAGATGATGTTGATTTTCTGGAAATCTACAACAGTCCAGACCCTTATGTAGAGATTGAGGTCGATGAAGAAACTGGTGAAGAATACGAAGTGTTTCGAACAGGATGGACGGATAGTGAACTTTATGCACAGTTGGACGGTCTGAAATATCTATTTGTAGTATTTCAGGAAGATCCTGATGGTGAAATCATCTTCAAAGGAAGTAAATTATGGGCAATGTCTAATAAAGATATTGACCTTGCATTTGAGGACTGGATGGATATCAGGAAAGTTCTTAAAGATGGAGTACAGCTGACACGTGTAAAATGGGGTGATGGTGAACGTACTGAGAATAATTTTCCTGGTGTTGCTGATGCAAGACGCATCCATTTGAGACCACATGGTAAGAAGGCATTTTATGTAGAGGCTAATGGCGAGACATGGGGCAATGGTCAGCTCAGTGATACGGAAGAGTTACCTGGTGGACGTCGAATGACGAGACAGAGCTATTGGTTGAACAATACTTTTGTTCGAGAAATAGTAAAGGATTTACTGGATAAAGATTAAATTGTATAACGAAAAGAGATTTACGGTGATTAAAACTTCTTGTTTCGGAAATGAATTTCTCGAAAATAAAGAAAATTCCAGTACATGCAGCTTGCAAGAGAAAAGTATAGTCGAGAAAATTTATTACAATTAACATTGATTACTTCTCATGTAGGTCGTCATATATATATTGTACGAATATGGCGAATTCAGGATTGAATCCAAAGACATTGCAATATTGATGGGACATTTGGATATATCTGTGACACTTAATATCTACATGCATACCGGTTATGATGATGCAAAGAAAAAGTTTGCCGGATTAAAAAGGTAAGGGAAGAACTGGAAAAGAAGCAGTCTGTAGCCCCCAAATATGCACAAACAACTCGTGTAAGCCTTATTTCATAAGGGTTTTTCTGACTTGGGAAATAACCCATTTGTACCACTAAATACACGAAAAAACATGAGAAAATATAAGAAAAAAGACCTTTCGAGAAAATGCTTCACAAAGTCTAAAAAGTCAGTATTTATAAGGATTTGAGAGGATATAAGGAGATAAAAAGATTATGATTAGAGTATTATTCGTCTGCCACGGCAACATCTGCCGTTCCCCCATGGCCGAATTTGTCCTAAAAGACATAACCCAAAAGGAAAACCTATCGAACAAGTTCTACATCGCATCCGCTGCCACCAGTACAGAAGAAATCGGCAACCCGGTACATCACGGAACCCGAAATAAACTGCGCGAGGTAGGCATTTCCACAGCGGGTAAATATGCAGTACAGATGAAAAAATCGGATTATGCAAAATACGATTATCTCATAGGCATGGATGAGTGGAATATCCGCAATATGAATCGTATTACAGGCCATGATCCGGATCATAAGATCTGTCGTTTGTTGGATTTTTCTGCGCATCCAAGAGACATCGCAGACCCATGGTATACAGGCAATTTCGAGGTAACCTATTCCGACATTGTAGAAGGCTGTCAGGCATTTCTTGAGACTTTGCGGCGTCAAAAGAAAATCTAGCTCTAGTACAGGCGGCGGAAAAACCATCAGCAAAATAAATACCAAAAAAGGTCTGATATTATGCGGAAAAGTCAATCAAAAAAATAAACAAAAACACCCAAAACACCCCCACAATATCTGTTGGCACACTTGTCTGAGTTTCAGTACATTGGTATATTCTTTTTAAGGATAATAACGCCGTTTCATACAAAAATATTCTGCTTACAAGCGTTTACGCCAATACGCAGAACAACGATACCGTCTGGAAAAAAATGCAGCAAAATAGTCAATTCCATTCCATATATCTGTAAAGATGATTACCAAGCCTATTAAGCCTGCATCAAAGCACTGAATGCATACTATCTGGAGGGTCAACATACACAACTTTCTTTAATAAAATTCAGAGATAAATATTTAGTTATGCATCAAAATATAAAGACAAAAAATCAAAACCAGGCTGGAGCGAACACATAGGCTACGAAACCGGCAGCTATAATATAGGAGAGGTAAGCGGCATCATGTCAGCCTTTTTAAGAATTTATCTAACCAACGTATCCTTGGTGGATGCATGTGTGGCAAGGCACAATCATTACTCTGTCAAAAGTATATGACCGCATCAGCAATCCGATTCATGGGCGGAATCTTGGACTGCACCACATTCAGACACGGCTAGGCCGGATTCCATTTGGTTTGCATGTGTTTTCCCCTGGCAGTTTCCACACTTTCGCTGTTCAGCATTCCAGCGTCCATAACTGGAGTCCTATTATCTGTGTCGCCTTCTACTTTGTACTCATGTTGTTTTACCACCTAAATAAAGAAATGCCTAAATCCCTCATGAAGATGGCAAAACATTACTGTTCATACCGCTATCCTCGGAGGCATTTTCATCAAGGGAATACTGTGCGATGCGCAACGCCCCCCCGAGTTCGTCAACGCCAAAATGCAGTTCACTGCATTTCCCCCAAAAAAGGACAGAACTGTGCGCCTCGAAACGTATTGCTATACAAAAACTATATTTTTAGCATACTGTGAACAGCAATGAAAAAGCGGTTAATTGAAAAGCTATTAATTGAAAAATCACAGACACAACAATCAAAAATATTCCGGACTGGAATAACTTCCGGATATATGGTATATTGATGATAAAAAGAGGAGACAGCGTTACCCCAAAGCCTTAATACCCCAAAGTCTTCAGTGACTCAAAAACGGTCTGAGCAATGGCTTCTGCTCCCAGTTCGTTGGGATGGACACCGTCCTGGAGGAAGAATTCGGGATGTTTGGCAGTCACCTCATGAATATCGACAAAAGGCAGTCCTAGCTCTTCTGCAAGCTCACGGACTGCTTTTGCCGCTTCGCAGGCCATGTCAGCTTGTATCTTATAAGGCTTTGCGGGATTGAAATTCTCCGGGAACACAGATGCGGGCGACATGAGGATCACGTCCGGTCTGGAAGACAGCTCCTGGTAGGAGCGAATCAACTGCCGGTAGTCATCCTGGAAGGCTTCTGTGCTGATCCAGTTGTAAGGCTTTGTATCGTTGGTCCCCAGCATGATCAGGACCACATTAGGTTTAAAATCCAGGCTCTTTTTGTAGCGTTTATGGCTCGTATAAGGTCTGTCACAGCTTTCCTGAAGGGTATATCCGCTGGCACCAAAATTTTTCACAGTATATTTGCGGCCGAGCAGACTTCCAAGCTGTGCGGGATAACTGTCATGGCTTTTATCTTTGATCGTGGCACCGTATGTGATACTGTCCCCCACACAGGCGATTCGTGTCTGGGAGGAATGGTCCAGCCAGAGAGCGGAGAGTATGACTGCCAAGAGAACGGCAATGCACAGCAGGCGATAAGAGAATTTTTTTTGTCTCATAAAGGAATTTTTCTCCTTTTTTCATATTTCGCAGGCATATTTCACAGGCATATCTTATTGTAAGGGCTAAAAAATGGAATTGCAAGGGAAGGATATAAAAATGGAAGATAGAATAAAAGAAGTTCTGGTGCGGACACCCTTCTGGGAACATTTGACAAAAGAACAGCAGGAGAGGGTGTGCCGGGATTCCAGAGTAGTGCAGTATCCCGCGGGAAGTCTGATCTATTCCCCTACCAGGGAATGTCTGGGAACCGTATTTATTTTAAAAGGTGTCATCCGTGCGTATCTCCTGTCTGACGAGGGAAAAGAGGTGACCATATATCGGATCAGGGAAGGGGATACCTGTGTACTCACAGCATCCTGCGCCCTGTCGGCCATTACCTTTGATGTGGAGATAGAGGCGGAAGCTGACTGCGAAGCCCTGCTGATACCTGCACCTGTATTTTCCGCTCTTGCGGCAGATAATATCTATGTGGAGAACTTTGCCTACAAGATTGCCACGGAGCGTTTTTCAAGCGTTGTGGAGGCTTTGCAGCAGATCATGTTCCTGAGCCTGACCCAGAGGATCGCGGCTTTTCTCATCGACGAATCCGCCCAGAGGAAGGATGACAGCATCCGTATGACTCATGAGGAAATCGCGAAAGCTATCGGAAGCGCCAGGGAAGCGGTGAGCAGAACCTTGAAACAGATGGTTAAAAAGGGGGATATCTCCCTGTTCCGCGGCGGGATCAGGATTGAAAATAAGAGCAGTCTTTATGAAATGCTGCCTTAAAGCAGACACTGCGGACAGTGATCTGATGTCTACTATACACATCCACTGTCCCGCGAGACATTTTTATGTGCCAGTGCATGAAAATCCCGAGGCAGCCAGCGTGAAATGGAGCAGAATGCTCTATTTCTGTACATCGCGAAGCGTGTTGCTGTCCACAGAACTGCATTTTTTGCGGAGCTGTGAACAGCAAAATCTGACGGCTTCCTGCCATATACAAAAGGGTGTAGCACTCAGCCACACCCTTTTGTCATATTCTCACTGCTCTTATTTCAGCAGATTTACAAGCTGTGATTTTGGAACAACACCCACGGATTTTTCCGCAACCTTTCCGTTTTTGAACACCAGCACGGTTGGAATGTTCATAACACCGTAGGAGGAAGCAAGCCCCGGATTCTCATCCACGTTTACTTTGCCTACTTTGTACGCACCCTCGGATTCCGCTGCGATTTCTTCGATAACCGGTCCGAGCATACGGCAGGGCATACACCAGGTGGCCCAGAAATCCACCATTACAGGGACATCAGATTCCAGAACTTCACTTTTAAAATTTTTCTCATTAAATACCATTGCCATAATTATACACTCCTTATTTTCTATGATTGATCTTGGTTACTCGTCTTTATGGGCATATTCTATCAGATGCCGGTTTGTTTTTCTGTGACTGTGTCACACTGTGCTGGGATGTTTTTTTAAGTATTTCACAGCTCTGGTTCCTGCAAGCGCCCCTTCATAGACCGCTTTGGATACCTGGAGCAGGCCTCCGGTACAGTCGCCTGCAGCAAAAAGTCCGGGAAGGGCAGTGCTGGTGTCGGTCTCTACCATGATATGATTGTTTTCAATCATTAATCCCAATTTTCTCGCAATATCTGTACTCCCTGCGGTACCCAGCGCCACGAAAAGTCCGTCCAGAGGAAACTTTTCATGATCCTCCAACTCCAGCCATTTCAGAGTGGGATCTCCTCCGGCAGAAATGATCTTTCTTGTCTCAACCTGGATCGTTCCTAAGGCTTCTTTCTCAAAAGTCGGCTCCATACCGTTGGTGAGGATGGTGACTTTTGCTGCCAGAGGTTCCAGAACCTTTGCTTCATGCAGGGCATATTCACCGTTGCCGATCACGGCCACATCTTTCTGACGGTAGAAAAAACCGTCACAGATGGCACAGTAGCTGATGCCGCTGCCCTCATATCTGCGGGCTTCCTTTAGGGCAAGGGTGTTTCGCTTTGTTCCTGTGGCCAGGATCAATGCCTTTGTCTGATAAGTGGATAGAATCGTGTGGACTGTGTAGTCGCCGTCATACTCCACAGACAGCATTTCATCCTCTACAACCGGGACACCTAAAGTCTTGATCTGCTTTAGTCCGTTTTCATACAGCTCCTGCCCGGAAACAGGGTCGGGCAGTCCGTAATAGTTTTCAATCTTTGCGGCTTTTTCCAGGGCACCGATACCCTTGTGTATAATGAGCGGCGTGATGCCGGAGCGTACTGCGTATAATGCGGCGGAGATACCGGCGGGACCTGCGCCGGCGATGATCAGTTTTTCCATATATTCAGGCACTTCCTTTCTTTCTACTCTTATCTTATCACAGATTTTACCAAAAGACACAGATTTTGTTGGTGACCTGGTTACATAAGAAAAAATCCTTTATAAAAACAGAGAAAAATGGTACAATATAAACATCAAGAAACGCCGGAAGGAGGAAAAATTGATGGAAGAGGAAAAAAAGATTGAAAGACTGAGGGCAATCATTGATGAAAGCGCCTATACAGTTATTTTAAGCGGTTCCGGCATGATGGCAGAGTGTGGATACATGGGAATGAAGACGCCGGAAAAGGCATATGAGATTGAAAAGACATACGGCGTGTCACCGGAGGATATTTTTACCAGTGTGTATTACAATAACAGGCCGGCAGAGTTTTTTAAATTTTACCGGAATGAGGTCCTTCAGGGAGATGTGGATACCAGTGAAACCTTTCGGACAGCCGCCAGAATGGAGCAGAAGGGAAGACTTAAGTGTATCATTACCGGAAATATATATGAGTATCCGCAGAAGGCAGGCTGCCGCAATGTGATCAACCTGCACGGAAGTATTTATGAGAATATCTGTCCCCACTGCGGAAGAAAATATCCGCTGAAATATATAAAGGCATCAAAGAAAGTACCTCTGTGTGAGGACTGCAGCCGTGTTATCCGCCCGCAGGTAGCTCTATTTGGCGAGATGATGGACAGCCGGCTCATGACAAAGGCAACCTGGGAGATTGAGAATGCGGATACACTGATCCTCCTTGGGACGACACTGGATTCAGAGGTGTTTTCCAAGTATATCAAATACTTTGAGGGAAGGAATCTTGTCATCATCCATAAAGAGCACCACCACTCAGACGGCAGGGCAGACCTTGTGATCTGGGATGAGCCGAGAAATATTTTTACTAAACTAGGCTATTAATATGAAAACCTAACAAAAAAGCGCCCTGTTTTTCGTGAATGGGGCGCTTTTTAGATGTGGGTTTTGAGAAAATGTCCACATTATTAACAAAAATTAAACTAAAATACAACTTGTATTTGTGAAATAAAGCAGTTGTATTTTTCTGTATACCGATTGGTACACGAAAACCTTCCAAAAACGGAGAGAAAACCATAAAAGAAATTGAAAAAATGTCTGAAAAAATGTCTCGAAAATCATAAGAAAGCCACATCTAAAAAAATATAAAGAAAGATTGACAAATGAAAAAATTAGCTGTAATGTTTTCTGGAATCATAAATAAATAAGAAAGGAGAAGTTAAAAAATCATAAAATAGAAAGGGAGGATGTCCTACGGGAACTATAGCGGATAGGATTACGGAAGAGCTGAACTGCGAGACCGTATTTACCATCCCAATTTTTGGCGGGATACCAGTCACGGAGTCTGTGGTGGTCACCTGGATCATTATGGCAGCATTGACGATAATATCGATCGTTCTTGTCAGAAATCTGAAGGTGGAAAATCCCGGTAAGAAACAGTTGGCTCTGGAATCAGCTATTGGATTTCTGAATGACTTTTTCGCAGATATTCTGGGCGAGAGAGGAAAACAGTATATTCCTTACTTGATTACCGCTGCCATCTATATTGGCGTGGCTAACTTAATTGGTCTTCTGGGCTTCAAACCGCCCACAAAGGACTTAAACGTGACAGCAGGGCTGGCGATCATAAGCATCTTCCTGATTGAATATTCAGGATGGAAGCAGAAAGGGTTTAAGCGGTTCATGCACAGTTTTGCAGAACCCATGGCCATTGTTACGCCGATCAACATTATGGAGATATTCATCCGTCCGGTGTCGCTGTGTATGCGACTGTTCGGCAATGTGATCGGATCATTTGTTGTAATGGAATTGATCAAAATGATCTTACCGGTTGTTTTACCCATTCCGTTCAGCTTTTATTTTGACATTTTCGATGGTCTGATACAGGCCTACGTATTTGTTTTTTTAACTTCGCTCTTTATAAAGGAGCAGATAGAGGAGTGACCGCAACTGTGAAAACAGTGAACAGCTGCGGGTGATTATTAAAAATATATTTGGAAAAGGAGAACAGAGATATGTTAACAGCAATTGGTGCAGGTATGGCAGTTTTAACAGGTTTAGGAGCAGGTTTAGGTATCGGTCTTGCAACATCTAAGGCAACAGAAGCGATCGCAAGGCAGCCGGAGGCAGAGGGAAAGATCAGCAAGGCACTGCTGCTTGGATGTGCACTGGCAGAGGCAACTGCTATTTACGGTTTCGTAATCGCTTTATTACTCTTATTCGTAAAATAAGGAAGGCAGGTGAAGACAGGTGCTGAGTTTAGGCTGGGGCCTTATCTGGACCATAATTAACCTGATAGTTCTTTATCTCTTACTGAAAAAATTCCTGATCGGACCGTTACTGGGAATCATGGAAAAAAGAAAGACACTCATCGCACAGCAGCTTGAAAATGCCAGAACGACAGAAGGAAAGGCGAATGAGCTGAAAGGCCAGTATGAAATGGCAATAAGCGGTGCAAAATCCGAGTCCGCACAGATCATCGAGGAAGCAAAAGCCGATGCAAGGACCCTGACAGAGCGTACCGTTCGGGAAGCTAATGAGCAGGCAGCAAGAATCCTGGAAAGTGCCAGAAAGACGGCAGAACAGGAAAAGGAAAATGCCCTGGCAGGCGCAAAATCCGAGATTGCAGGTCTTGCTGTGGAAGCAGCTAAGAAGATGCTTGCAGGCGGAAGCGAAGCGGGAAGCAGAATGCTCTACGATACATTTTTAGCAGAAGCGGGTGATGCAGATGACAGAGAGTCTGAATAATTACGGGAAAGTGCTGTATGAGCTGAATATTTCACCGGAATCTGCAGCCGGCGCACGAGAACTTTTAGAGAAAGTTCCCCAGGTGTCGGAAGTGCTTTCAAGCCCTGTTGTATCCCTGGCGGCGAAGCAGAGCGTGGTAGACCGGATTTTTCCGAGAGAGATACATAATTTTATGAAAATACTGTGCAGATACCACAAAGCTGGTGAGGCACAGGAGATTTTTAAGGCATATCAGGAATATTACAACGAAAAAAACAATATTTTAAATGCAACTCTGTCTTATGTGGTACTTCCTACAGAGGAGCAGCTTACAGGAATCAAAAGATTTCTCTGCAGGCAATACCACGTAAAGGATGTAGCATTTCAGTTACAGGAAGAAAAAGACCTGGTGGGCGGATTTACCCTCCGCGTAGGTGACCAGGAGATTGATTACAGCCTGAAAGGCAAGATCAATGCACTACAACAAAAATTGACCTGGAGGTGAACGCTTTGAGTTCAATCAATTCAGAGGAGATTATTTCCATTCTGAAAGAAGAAATAGAGAATTTCGATATGACAACGGGTGTCCGTGAAGTGGGAAACGTAATCTGGGTCGGTGACGGAATTGCGACTGTTTATGGAATAGACCATGCGATGTACGGAGAAATCGTGACGTTTGAGAACGGTGTCAAAGGTATGGTGCAGGATATCAAGAGAAATGAAATTGGTGTCATCATATTCGGAAAAGACATGGGGATCAAAGAGGGCACAAAAGTGGTCCGCACAAAGAAAAGAGCAGGTATCCCGGTTGGTGAAGGCTATATCGGAAGGATCGTGGATGCCCTGGGCGCGCCCATTGATGGAAAAGGCGGGATTGAAGCAAAAGATTACCGTCCCATTGAGCAGGAGGCCCCCGGTATCATTGACCGTAAATCCGTCTCTGTTCCCATGGAGACAGGTATTCTGGCCATTGACTCCATGTTTCCTATCGGCCGGGGACAGCGTGAGCTGATCATCGGTGACCGTCAGACAGGTAAGACCTCGATCGCCATTGATGCCATCCTGAACCAGAAGGGCAAGGATGTCATGTGTATTTATGTGGCGATCGGACAGAAAGCGTCTACAGTTGCAAAACTGACCGGCACCCTGGAGAAATACGGAGCTATGGACTATACCACAGTTTTCGCCGCAACGGCCAGCGACTGTGCACCCCTTCAGTATATTGTTCCTTACTCGGGAACAGCTCTGGCAGAGTATTTTATGCATCAGGGCAAGGACGTGCTCATCGTCTATGACGACCTGTCAAAACACGCGGTGGCTTACCGAGCCCTTTCCCTGCTTCTGGAGCGTTCTCCGGGACGTGAGGCATATCCGGGTGACGTATTCTATCTGCATTCCAGACTGCTGGAGCGTTCCAGCCGTTTGAGCGACGAGGCAGGCGGCGGTTCCATCACAGCACTGCCCATCATTGAAACCCAGGCAGGCGATGTTTCCGCGTATATACCGACCAATGTAATTTCCATTACAGACGGACAGATTTTCCTGGAGAGCGACTTGTTTTTTGCCGGCAACCGTCCGGCGGTCAATGTGGGTCTCTCCGTATCACGTGTAGGCGGCGCAGCCCAGACAAAAGCTATGAAAAAGGCTTCCGGAAGTATGCGTATCGACCTGGCACAGTACAGGGAGATGGAAGTGTTTACACAGTTTGCGTCTGACCTGGATGATGCCACGAAAGAGCAGCTCTCCTATGGAAAGACGCTGATGGAGCTTTTGAAACAGCCTCTGTGCCATCCGCTTTCCAACCATGAGCAGGTTATCACCCTCTGGACTGCAACACATAAGGTATTTTCCGATGTGGAAATTAAGAACGTGAAGGCATTCCAGGCAGATATGCTTGCATACTTCGAGAAAAATCATCCGGAAGTCGGTCAGGAGATTGAGGAGAAAAAAGTCCTCTCTGACGAGCTGGGTGAGAAGATTTTAAAAGTGGCAGAGGAATTTAAGAATAAGAGCAGGTGATGAGATGGCAAGTGCAAAAGAGATACAAAGCCGTATAAATAGTATCCAGGACACGATGAAGATCACCAACGCCATGTATATGATATCCTCCTCCAAATTAAAGAGAGCCAGGAAGGTGCTGGCAGATACAGAACCGTATTTTTACGCTCTGCAGTCTGCGATCGGCAGGGTCCTTCGTCATATGCCTCCCGATACGGAGGGAAACCGCTACTTTGATGAGCGGTCATCCGTACCAAAAGAGGAACGCAGAACAGGCTACATCGTAGTTTCTGCAGACAAAGGTCTTGCCGGCGCTTACAATCACAATGTGTTTAAGATAGCGGAAGAATGTATGGAAAAAGACGCGCATCCCCAGCTCTTTGTACTGGGCGAGGTGGGAAGGCAGTATTTCTACAAGAAAAATGTGGATGTGGATACCAATTTCCGGTTCACGGTACAGAAGCCCACAATGCACCGGGCCAGGGTAATCTCAGAGAAGATGATCGCCAGCTATCTGACCGGCGAATTGGATGAAGTGTATATTATCTACACGAGAATGGCCAATGCCGCCAATATGGTGGCAGAGATGCAGCAGCTTCTTCCCCTTAAAAAGGCGAGCTTCCATACACCGGCACAGGTGATGGTGGATATTCATCAGGAGGAGATCGAGATGGTTCCCTCCGCAGAAGAAGTCCTGAACAGCATTGTTCCCAATTACCTGCACGGTATCATTTACGGCTGTTTGGTGGAGTCTTATGCCAGTGAGCATAATTCCCGTATGATGGCCATGGATGCAGCTACCAGCAGCGCAAAAGACATGCTGAAAGATTTATCAATAAAATATAATCGTGTGCGTCAGGCTGCGATCACCCAGGAGATCACTGAGGTCATCAGCGGCGCTAAGGCGCAGAAGAATAAAAACTAGCGAACAGGAAGGAGGTTTCCTCACGACTGTGAGATGCAATCGTTATGGAAAAAGGAAAAATCGTACAGGTCATGGGACCTGTTGTAGACGTAGAATTTGAAGACCAGAACCTTCCGTATATCAAAGATGCCCTTACTGTGGAAAATAATGGAAAGAAGCTTGTGATGGAGGTTGCACAGCACATCGGAAATAATACGGTGCGCTGTATCATGCTGGCTTCCAGCGACGGCCTCTGCAAAGATATGGAGGTCACAGCTACAGGAGCAGGTATTTCCGTACCGGTGGGAAAAGAGACACTGGGACGTCTGTTCAATGTGCTGGGCGAAACCATTGACAACGGAGAACAGCTTGAGAATGCGGAGCACTGGGTAATCCACAGAGATCCACCAAGCTTTGAGGAACAAAGCCCGGTAGTTGAGATCCTGGAGACCGGCATCAAGGTCATCGACCTTTTGGCACCATATGCGAAGGGCGGTAAGATCGGTCTGTTCGGCGGTGCCGGTGTAGGCAAGACCGTCCTGATCCAGGAGCTGATCAGCAATATTGCCACAGAGCATGGCGGATACTCCATTTTCACCGGTGTAGGTGAGCGTTCCCGTGAGGGAAATGACCTTTGGACAGAGATGAAGGAGTCAGGTGTTCTGGAGAAAACTGCCCTGGTATTCGGTCAGATGAATGAGCCGCCTGGAGCGCGTATGCGTGTGGCAGAGACCGGACTGACCATGGCAGAGTATTTCCGTGACCAGGAGCACCAGAACGTGCTGCTGTTCATTGATAATATTTTCCGTTTTACCCAGGCAGGTTCTGAGGTGTCAGCACTTCTGGGACGTATGCCTTCAGCCGTTGGTTATCAGCCCACTCTGGCTACTGAGATGGGTGAGCTTCAGGAGAGGATCGCTTCCACGAAGAACGGTTCTGTCACCAGTGTGCAGGCTGTCTATGTGCCTGCCGATGACCTGACTGACCCGGCTCCGGCTACCACATTTGCCCATCTGGACGCTACTACGGTTCTGTCCAGAAAGATCGTGGAGCAGGGTATCTATCCGGCTGTTGACCCGCTGGAATCCACCTCCCGTATCCTGGAGGCTGACGTGGTGGGAGAAGAACACTACGAAGTGGCCAGAAGGGTGCAGGAGTATCTGCAGAAGTACAAAGAGCTGCAGGATATCATTGCGATCCTCGGTATGGAAGAGCTTTCTGAGGAGGACAAAAAAGTGGTTGCCCGTGCCAGAAAGATCCAGAAATTCCTGTCACAGCCATTCCATGTGGCTGAGGTATTTACCGGTATTGCCGGAAAATATGTACCACTCAAAGAGACGATCCGCGGCTTCAAGATGATCGTGGACGGTGAGATGGATCAATATCCGGAGAATGCATTCTTTAATGTGGGCAGCATTGACGAGGTGGTGGAGAAGGCAAAAGCCGAGCAGTAATGCCGGGCGGAAAAGGAGTGCATGTATATGAATACATTCGGACTGAATATCGTTTCCAGTGATAAAGATTTTTATCACGGCAGAGGAACCAGTATCATGCTTCCTGCAAAGGACGGACAGATTTCCATTCTGGCCCACCATGCGGATATGATGGTCGCCATTGTACCCGGTGAGATGCGTTTTAAACCCGCTGACAGCCAGGAGTGGAAGACAGCGATCGTGGGAAACGGGTTTGCGCAGATCATCAATAACCGTGTGACAGTTTTGGTAGACAGCTGTGAATATCCTGAAAATATTGACCTGAAGCGTGCCCAGGATGCGCTGGACCGCGCTGAGGAACAGCTCAGGCAGCAGCAAAGTCTGCAGGAATACTATGTATCCAAGGCATCCCTTGCAAGAGCCATGGCCCGTATGAAAGCGGCGAAAAAGCATGATATATAAGTTGTTTTAACAGGGGGCTGTCGGTTAATACTGATTTTTAAAGCCCCTACACCAAAACAAGCATATCCCGCAGATTTCCTTGCTTTTCAGCAAAGGACGTTCTGCGGGATATGCTTGTTTTTCTTTACTTCTCCTATT